>LWDU01040000.1_pt1 | contig 48167 bp, 52 predicted proteins | sample 727161 | NCBI WGS metagenome assembly LWDU01 (sample SAMN04566230, study PRJNA314399) | hydrothermal vent metagenome | isolation source: deep sea hydrothermal plume seawater | place: Mexico: Gulf of California, Guaymas Basin | collected 2004-07-11
AAAATTCCGCACATGGTTTGCTTTAAGCCACAGATTCAATTCGTATGTGCAACTCCTCCTGTCGGTGAGGGGAGATGCGGTATCATCGTGGCCCGTCTCTCCAACGAAAGCAAGGAGGCTCCAATACGAGGTGCAAAACCGCTCGATCTTCTCCGTGCCTACTTACAAGCCCCTCTCACAATCGCCGCTCGGCACACACGAAGTCGTGCCAGAGCCGCATTCACTTCTGCACTTGCTCCAGTCAGTGACGGTCTTTCTCCTTGCTCATTCCTCCTGCTTTCTCTACAGTCTCCTCGAAAGCCAGCCGACACGCAGACTCCTTTCCATTTTGACATCCAGTGATTTACGAGATTAGTTACTATGGATCAAAGTATAGTTGGATACCATCAAGACGAAGAGCATCATTGGGTGGCTGAGTTGGCCTGTGATCATTATCAGCATGTTCGTCATAACCCACCTTGGGTTAATCGTACTTGGGTTATCACTGATGAGGGAAGAAAATCCAAACTTGGGCATAAACTAAATTGCAAGAAGTGTGATGCAGGCGCAACAACTGATCGGGGTAGGAACCCAATCATGAGTAATATGTAGTGATCAGGCTATTTATGCAGATTAATGGCAACACCATTCAAGACTCTAGTTTGAATTTCGATAGCCCCTCCGGAGGTTGATGCCTGTCCGCAGTAAAATTCACCCTGTCACGTTTTATGATTTTAGAATAGGTTGGATTTTATGATACGTTTACTTGGGTTTCAGTTATTTTTCAAGAAATTCAAAGAGACACTACAACAGAGATGGACTATCAAATTATGGAGTTTATGAATACGGATATTAATTTTGCAAACGAACTTGATGCAAAAGATGATTTAGCTTTTTTTCGAAATGAATTTGTGATTTCCGACACCAATCTGATTTATTTGGACGGCAACTCTCTCGGACGCCTGCCCCGACGCACCATAGATTTTATGAAAAATGTCATTGAAAATGAGTGGGGAGATCGACTCATCAGAATTTGGAATGATGGCTGGGTAAACTCTCCCACTGAGTTAGGCGCAAAAATAGCAAAATTGGTCGGGGCGCACGCGGATGAAATAATTATCACCGAAGCAACGTCCATCAATCTCTTCAAGTTCGCAGAAAAATTATCAGCGACACTCTCAATTTTCCCTCAGATTTATATATTCTTCAAGGTGTGATTAATTTGCTGGGGAACACCCATCATCTGGATCTGCTTCCTTCGACAGACGGCATCACCATTGCGTCCAAAGAAATTGAAAACGCAATAGACAACGATACGGCTTTGGTGAGCTTAACACATGTCGCTTTCAAAAGTTCCTTCATGTACGATATGGAGACTGTGACCGAGCAAGCGCATCGAGTTGGCGCACTCATGCTTTGGGATTTATGCCACTCCGCTGGGGCTGTGCCGGTTGACTTAAATGGAACTAATGTGGATTTAGCAATTGGATGCACATATAAATACCTGAATGGCGGACCTGGTGCACCAGCCTTTCTTTATGTGCGACGAGATTTACAAGCGCAATTAATGCAACCGATGTGGGGATGGTTTGCCTCCAAAAAACCTTTCGATTTTGAGCTTGATTTTACACCTGCGGATGATATCTCTCGATTCCGAATCGGGACACCGCCGATGCTTTCGATGAAAGCTGTCGAACCGGCGTTAGACATTATTTTGGATGCGGGGATGACACGTTTGCGAAAGAAGAGTCTTAACCAAACAGAATATCTAATTTATTTAGCGGATGAATGGCTAACCCCGCTTGGATTTACGTTGGGGACACCTCGAGAGGCAAAGATCCGAGGTTCGCATGTGTCTCTTCGTCATTTGGAAAGCTACCGAATTTGCCGTGCGTTGATAGAGTCTCCTCCGCCTGCTGTCCAAGTAATCCCTGATTTCCGTGCACCAGATAATATCCGATTAGGCATCACCCCCCTCTATACAACTTTTACTGAAATCCATCAGGCTCTTCAACGAATAAAAGTAATCGTTGAAGAAAAAATTTATGCCAAATACTCAAGTGAGCAATTGAGTGTCACTTAGTTTGCGTACTTTTCAGGGATCACTAATGTCAGAAATTGTCATCTCAAGACTGATGAATTAGTGCGCATCCTTCATCCCTTCAGTTGTCCTTCCAGTGCTCCAGCCCACGCCGTGCGGATTTCTGTGAGTCTGGCATCAAGCCGATTTTCTCCCTGAAAACGCATCCGGAAAATTTCGGACTGAACCGTGCCGATGGTTTTGCAAGCCAGTCCGGAGCGTTTGAGAATCCCCACAATTTGTGAAACTTGCCCTGACTCAGCACTGAGCAGTACACGCGACTGACTTTCACTGAACAGGGCGAGATCGGGGCGCAAGTTCGGGCGCCAATCCACTTCCACGCCCAAGTCCTCGGTGCAACTGGTCACAAGTGCGAGGGCCAGTCCTCCGTGCGAGAGATCGTGCGCGGAAGACACGAACCCCTTCCGGATTGTCTCCAAGAGCGCCTGCTGCACCTTGGCTTCCTGTAGCAAATCAAGTTGCGGAGCTTTTCCGGAAAGCCGCCCCGCCTTGTGGTGCTGGTAGAGGCTACCGCCGAACTCCGGACGGGTTTCGCCGACGAGGAGAAGGATGTCTCCAGCTTGCTTGAAGAACTGCGTGGTGACGTGTTCCGGACACTCCACCAGCCCGATCACGCCGACTATTGGAGTCGGTAAAATCGGAGTGCCCTCGGTTTCGTTGTAGAGACTGACGTTGCCTCCAGTGACGGGCAGGTCGAGGTGACGGCAGGCCTCGGCGATGCCCGTGACGGCTTGCTCGAGATGCCAGAACACTTCCGGTTTTTCCGGACTGCCGAAGTTGAGGCCGTTCGTGATCGCTAAGGGTTGTCCCCCGGCGCAGACGACGTTGCGGGCAGCTTCAGCGACGGCGATTCTCCCACCCATGCGGGGATCGAGTTGCACATAGCGGGCGTTGCCATCAATGCTAAGAACGAGGCTCATGTCGGAACCCTCCACCGCAACCACAGCGGCATCTGATCCGGGGCGCACCCGTGTGTTGGTTCGCACCATCGAGTCGTACTGCCGATGCACCCACTGCTTCGATCCGGCGTTGGGTGTGGACAGCAGTGACAGCAATTCCGCTCCCAAGTTTTCTGGTTCCGGCCAACTCACCTCCGGCTCTGCTTGCTGCCTCGTGAGCGCGTCCGGTTTTACGGATTCGCGGTGATAAACCGGGGGATTGCCGCAGACCTGCTCCAACGGCAGTTCGGCCACGCAGTTGCTTTTTTGCAGCAAGCGCAACACAGGTTCTGCGATCACCTCGCCGATCACCGCCGCTTCCACGCCCCATTTTTTGCAGATGACGAGCAGTTCGCCCTCGCGTCCGGGCTGCGCGACAAAGAGCATGCGCTCCTGTGATTCGGAAAGCATGATCTCATAGGCCGACATGTCCTCGGCGCGTTGAGGCACACGGTCGAGGTCCAGCACCATGCCCACGCCGCCCTTGTCCGCCATCTCGGTGCTGGAACAGGTGAGGCCCGCCGCGCCCATGTCCTGCACCGCCAGCAAGGCGCCGGAATCGTAGCACTCCAGACACGCTTCCAGTAGCAGTTTGCCCATGAACGGATCGCCCACCTGCACTGCTGGACGCTTGGCCTCGGATGCCGCACTCAGTTCCTCGGAGGCGAATGTCGCCCCGTGGATGCCGTCCCGTCCGGTAGCGCTACCGACGTACACTACAGCGTTGCCGATACCCCCGGCGCGTCCGTGCTGGAGTCGGTCGTGACGCACCAAGCCGACCCCCATCGCGTTCACCAACGGGTTTCCGGAATAGGCCGGATCAAAATCAATTTCGCCGCCAACGGTGGGCACCCCGATGCAGTTGCCGTAACCTGCAATGCCTGCGACCACCTCCTTGAACAGGTAACGAGTCCGGGGGGCACGGGGATCGTCCTGAAGCGGGCCGAAACGCAGGGAGTTGAGGATTGCCACTGGACGCGCGCCCATCGAGAAAATGTCCCGGAGGATGCCGCCCACGCCCGTCGCCGCGCCTTGATATGGCTCAATCGCAGAGGGGTGGTTGTGGCTTTCGACCTTGAAGACCGCCGCCCAGCCCTCGCCGAGGTCCACCACGCCCGCGCCCTCTCCCGGACCTTGCATGATGCGCGGACCCTCCGTGGGGTAGCGTCCGAGCAGGGGTTTCGAGTTCTTGTAGGAGCAGTGTTCCGACCACATCACTCCGAAAATACCCGCCTCCGTGAGGTTTGGTAAGCGTCCCAAACGGTGCACGACTTCTTTGTATTCAGATGCATTCAGGCCCATTTCCAGAAAAACCTGCTCGTCTCGAATCTGTTCCGGAGTGGGTTCGTCAAGTGGCATTGGTTTGTTGAAAATGGAAAAGAGTAATGTCTGATGAGAGGAAATTATGCTCGTGCGCTCATGCGCCGTTGCCAATCCTTTTGTACGGTCTCAAAAGTCCGATAAAGGCTCTCATCCTCTCTATCAGCAGGTTCAGGGTGTCCACTGTTTGGGACACACCTTCAGGATAATCGTGAGCCAAGTTGTTTCTCAAGTTTCGGAAAAGCTGCCACTCTGCCACGCTGGTAAGCACCCCCAATTTTTCCAAACGGTGCAAAATGTCCAGAAATGCAACCGGATCGGAGCTTTCCTCCAGCAAGCCATGGATCGAGGGAAACAGACGCTTGCCCATCGCATCCTGCATCTTGGTGAAGCGATAGATCAACTGATCCAGATGCTCCACGTCCTCTTCTGAGAGTTGCTCGAAAACCGTGACTGTGAGCGGGAAGAGCGGCTGGGAAGATGTGCTGGAAGCAGTGGAAACCGAGATGTTTTAAGAATCGGCAAATCCGTCAGCAGCCGATCCGACAAGCATCACCGGAAAATAGCCCCGGAAGGCTGCTTGGATGAGCACTCAAAGGCTGGAGTCCTCCTTGCCGAAGCTCTGGCTGAGCAGAGCACCAAGGGCATTGTTGAGACCAGTGGGGAGGAAGACTTTGGTGGTGTCCCCCATCTCGCCGAGGGTGTCGAAGTAACGCACTCCGAGCGCAAGCTTGGCGCCTTCGCTGCCGAGCTTTTCCACAAAGGTGTGGAGGTAGGTGGAATCCGCCTGCGCCTTAAGTTCGATGGCCCGCGCCTGACCCTCGGCCCGCAGGATTGCCGCTGCCTTCTCCCCTTCGGCTTCCAAAACCTGTGCCTCCTTGGAGCCTTCTGCGGTCAGGATCGACGCCCGTCGTTCACGCTCGGCGTTCATCTGCTTGTTCATCGAGTCCTGCACCTCTTCCGGAACCCGGATGCCCTGAATCTCCACGCGGTTGGTGCGCACGCCCCACTTCTCCGACACATCCTGCAACTCGTCTAGGATTGCGGTGTTGATGCGGTTGCGCTCGGAGATCACTTCGTCCAAGCTCATGCGTCCCACCACATCCCGGAGCGTCGTGAGTGCGACGTTGCCAACGGCAAGCGGCAGATTTTCGATCTCATAGACCGACTTGATCGGATCAACGATCTGCCAAAAGAGGATGGCGTTGACATCGACCGTGATGTTGTCGCGGGTGATGCAGGGCTGGGACTCGGTGTCCATCACCTGCTCCTGCTGGGAGATGAGGATGTAGGAGAGGCGCTTGCGCTTGGTAGCGATCCCGGCCCAATGCGACATGTCCTTGGGAGATTCGACGAAAGGCAGGCGGATGCGCAACCCAGCGTGCTTGGTTTCGCTGTACTTGCCCAGTCGTTCGATGATGATGACGTGATTTTGCGGGACTTGGTAGATCATGATTCTCCTTCGACAGAAAGTTTTTCAATGCGCAGGCGGGAACCCTCCAGCGCGATCACGCGGATGGCATCTCCGGACTGCAAGGGATCCTCGCTCTCGACGTTCCAACGGTCGCCGCGCACCTGAGCGTGGGATTCGTCGAGCATGGTTCCGGTCGCACCGGGCAGTGCATCCACTCCGGATTGGATGCGATCCGGGACAAACCAACGCTCCAGCAACGAACCTCCGGTTGCGGCCACCTTGAAGATGACGATGGAACTCCCGATCGTGATCGGAAAGAACACCAGCCCCAGCACCCACCACTCGAAGCCCTGATGGTGCAAGGCCGCCATCACAAGCAGGGAGATTCCTGCTCCGGAAATCAACCCTCCGGAGGGGATGACGAAATCCGCCAAAACCAATATGCCGCCAAGGACAAGAAAAGTCCAGGTGAGGTAGTCCATCACGGATTGCGGAAGCTCAGGAGCGCTGCCCCGTTTTTTCGAGCAGCTTCCAGCGTAGGATGGGCGCTTGCCGCAAGACCTCGGGATTGGTGATGCGGTAGGTTGTGACATCCTCCACGATTTCCACAGAAATGTTTTGACTCAGCCCACCCAGCACGGCCCCCACCCCCCAGAAATCTCCGGGCGTCAGGACTCGCACCAATCTGCCATTGTCCCAAAGTACGGCTTTGCCTGTTTTCAGGAAGGCAAAGCCTTTTTCGTCCGGATTGAAGGTGTCTCCCTTTTTGTGCTTGGAGAGGACGGTGTGGCGGGCAATGCGAATCTTGACCGGATAGGAGATCATCTCCTGAAGCAACCAGCAGTGGTGCATGAACTCCAGCATTTCCTGAAGATGCTCGACTTGCTCAAGAATCTGGTTGCGCAGAATGAACTCGTGGAACAGCACGCGAGGGATGGCGAGGGTTTCCACCGGACTGCGGGCACGGTAGGTGCTGGTGGTCGGGGTTTCGGACAACACACTCAGGTCGCCGATCAGGGAGGCACTGGAAAGAGGGTTGCTGATGCCAAACTCGTCCTTGATCAACTCCGCCGTACCCGTGAGCAACAGGTGCACGGAATCCGGAATGACGCCGCTGGGGATGATCGTTTCCCCGACTCCATAGGAGCGGCGCTCGCAATTGACCAGCATAATCAGATCGCTGTGTGGAACGGTGGGGTAGTAAGTCTTGAGGTGGTTTTCTGCGTAAATCAGTAGGTAATCCTCGTTGCCCGGAATCAGAACATCAATAGAACCGAAGGTTTCTTCCACTCCGATTTCCTGCTCACTCTCTGTCAGAGGTCGATCCGTGTGGGACAGCACAATTTTCTTGGATTCGTCGCCCTCGAAGTCAACGGCCTTGCCGTGAATGAGGCCACCGCCCATGTCGATCTTCTTCAGATCTGCTGGATCCCGGTAGTACTCCCATACCTGCTCAAACAACTCATTAGAGAGTCCCGGAGCGTCAGAGTCCTCCGTGACCATGCCCTCCAGAACATCGCGTGCGGGGATGTCCGCAAGGTGGGCGTAGGAGAGGTAGCCCTTGCTCCAGAGGGTCCGGAAGAAGAAGATGTTGGTTTCCACCGGATGCGGCGAGAAAATCGGCCGCACCTCCAAACCGTCAATGTTGTTCCAGATGCCAAGGTCGAGATCGTGGATTTCAAAATACTGCTCAAAATCCTGCTCCTTCACCGACATCAGGGCCGCGAGTTTTTTGGAGACGGATTCCCGGACCAGCCGCGTCGAGTAGTACTTGAGACGGTGATCGGTGCGGATCAGGGTGGTGAGTCCAGAAAAATGATCGTCGTGCGCGTGCGTGTGGAAGATACCTTCAACCTCGTTGATGTCCACGCCCAGCGCGTTGAGCGAGTGATCGATGTTGGGTCCAGCGTCAATCAGGTAAATGCGCCCTTGGAAGACAAGGATGCTGGCCATGCACGGGCGATTGATGTCCCAACCATCCCCCTCACCCGTATGCACGATCGAGAAGTAATCTCTCGGCAAGGTGTGGAAACCGAGATCGTAAGGGGTTTCGTAGTGCCGGTTCAGAGGCAGGTTGAGATCGACCAGCACCTGCTCGCCCTGATAGGTGAATTCGTAGCGGTTGGTGCGTTGCCGAGCGACCGTGACTCCGTTGCGGACCTCGACGGGGGCGTTCCCGACAATCCGGGCTTCCAGCAGGTCTTCCGTGGGGTGGATGGTTCCGAAGGCGAAGCGCAGCTTGAGCCGCATCATCTCCTCGGCTTGCTCTTCCGAAAGGCCCGTCTCAAGGATTTCCTCAACGGAGGTGAGGCCGTAGTTGCCCCGATAGATGTAATCCATTTGCGCCCGAACCACCTCATCCCGGCCAATCAGTATCGGCTTGGCCCCGGTGTTGTTGGGATGCCCGGGGAGGAGCATTCCCTGGCGGTAGAGCATTTGGAGGACTGGAAACTCCGCAAGGTTCGCAAAGCTGCCGTTCTGGATTTGCCGATCCGAGAGCAGGATGGCGTTGGGGCCGGTCTCGCAGTGAACGCTGCCGACCTCCGTACTGTCAATCAAGCCCCGCTTCATGAGGTGCTTCACGGAATCGGCGGGACAACCGCACAGCACACGCAGGTCCGCCTCTGCAACTTCCAGCCAGTAAATGCCTGAGGAAACTGGGGTTAGCGTGATTTTCGACATTGCCGTTTTATAGGTGACTCTGCCCAAGGGTTTTCATAAAACACACCATACCCGCAGTGCAGGATGGATGACAAGCCCTTTCCAACGGACGTCAATCGGAACCGTCCAAGGAAAGCAGCGAACCGTAAAGGTCGGGGCGGCGTCCCGGAAGAGGCCCCAGCCCTGTCGCATCGTTTGGATTTCATCAAGATCGAAGGTTTCCACCAAGACGGCCTCCTCCTGGCTCCCGGCCTGCTGGCGCAGTTCTCCGAGGGGTCCGGTGATGAAGGAAGACCCATAAAACGTGAGGCTGCAACTGTCGCCTTCCTCGGTGCCAATGCGGTTGGAGGCGACCAGGCTGAACGGCAGGGTGGTTTGCCAGTGGATAAGCCCGCTCGAAATACTCAGGTTTCTGGTCTTTGCAAAAGTACGGTCCCTCAAACAACTCCTGAATGAGGATGACCTGCGCCCCCTGCTGGGCGGCGTTGCGGACCAGAGATTCCGCTTTGGATAGATTGGCCTCCCAGTCCCAACCACAGGTCATCTGGGTGGCAGCGAGTGTCAGTGTACGCATCTTCAGCCGCGTTCCTCTGGTTCGGGTTGTTGCTGGGTGATGCAGTGAATTCCGCCGCCGCCAAAGACAATGTCCATCGCAGGAATCTGCACCACTTTGCGATCCGGAAAAACTTGTTCGATGGTTGCTCGTGCGGCATCATCCCGCACCGGATCGTCAAAGGAGGGCATGACCACTCCACCGTTGGGCAGGTAGAAGTTGATGTAAGACATCGCCAGTCGCGTGTCGTCCCGCCATTCTGGTTCGGGTTGCTCAATGGTGATGACCTCCAGATTGCGCCCGCGAGCGTCCTGCTCCGTCCGGAGCCGGTCAAGGTTGTCCCGCAGCGGTTCGTAGTTCTCATCCTGTGGATCGTCCGTCGTGAGAGCGAGGACCACACCGGGTTTCACGAAGCAGGCGATGTTGTCCACATGCCCGTCCGTTTCGTCGTCGAGCAGGCCGTCGCCGAGCCAGATCACATGGTGGATACCAAGGTGTTCCTTGAGCAACAACTCGATCTCCTCCTGACTCATATCCGGATTGCGGTTCGGATTTAGCAGGCACTGCTCGGTGGTGAGCAGCGTCCCGTCGCCATCCACATGGATCGAACCACCTTCCAGCACAAAGGGCGCGGCAAAGCAGTGGATGCCGTAGTGATCGAGCAGGCGTTTGGCGAAATCTGCGTCGTCCTCGATGTCCGGATAATCCGCTCCCCACTGGTTGAATTCCCAGTCAATACCTGCGATGTTGCTCTTGTGATTGATGACAAAGGTGGGGCCGCTGTCCCGGCTCCAAGAGTCGTCTATGGGAATTTCCAAGACTTCAATCTGCTTCCCGCACTTGGAACGCGCCGCTTTGGCGTCTTCCGGACGGGCGACCATCACCACCGGCTCAAACTTGCGGATGGCCTTGGCGACTTTCGCGTAGGCGACTTTGGCGGCAGCCATGCCCTCGCCCCAAGTTTTGAGGCGGCAGGGCCAGCCCATGAAACAACAGGTATGGGGATGCCACTCTGCGGGCATGTGGTAGCCCAGTGAGCTAACGGTACTCATAGTTTTTTTTGCGTTGCGTTGCAGTCTGGCTCCATGTTTTGCCGCATGGAACAGGAAGGTTCAAGATTTTCCGGAAGTATGCGATGCTGTTGACTTCATTTGTTCACCCAAATCACCTATGCGCCATGCCTGTTTTTGAAAGTTGCCTTGATCCCAACTCCGCCGAATTTCTGGCAAACTCCCGCCATCATCAGCAACTTGCCGAGGAACTGCGGGGTCGAATGCAAGAAGTCGGCAAGGGTGGCTCGGAACGCTCCCGGCAGCGACACGAATCCCGGGGAAAACTGCTACCACGGGAACGCGTGAGGTGCTTGCTCGACCCCGGAAGCCCGTTTCTGGAAGTCGCACCGCTGGCGGCGTGGGGGCTTTACGACAGCGAAGTTCCGTCCGCCGGAGTCATCACGGGAATCGGACGGGTTTCCGGACGGCTAGTGATGATCGTTGCCAACGATGCCACCGTCAAGGGCGGCACCTACTATCCGATCACTGTCAAAAAACACCTGCGCGCTCAGGAGATCGCCCGCGAAAATCGCTTGCCGTGCATCTACCTCGTTGATTCCGGAGGGGCATTTCTGCCGCTTTGGGATGAGGTGTTTCCGGATCGCGAGCATTTTGGCCGCATTTTCTACAACCAAGCCACGATGTCTGCCGAGGGCATTCCACAACTCGCGGTGGTGATGGGTTCCTGCACAGCAGGCGGTGCGTATGTTCCGGCGATGAGCGACGAAACGGTGATCGTCCGCAACCAGGGGACGATCTTTCTCGGTGGCCCTCCACTCGTCAAGGCGGCAACAGGGGAGGTGGTCACTCCGGAAGCACTCGGCGGGGGTGACGTCCATGCCCGCCAGTCCGGAGTCGCGGATCATCTTGCCGAAAACGATGCCCACGCGCTCGCCATTGTGCGGGACGTGATCGCCGGTTTGCCCCCACAGCAATCGTCGTTTCCGGAGTTGGCGGATGCACTTCCGCCTAAGTATTCCCCGGATGAGCTTTACGGGGTGCTGCCCAAGGATTTGCGGAAATCCTTCGACATCCGCGAGGTCATCGCTCGCCTTGTGGACGGTTCCGAATTTCAGGAATTCAAGGCGCTTTTCGGCACCACGCTGATCACCACCTTCGCCCGCATCCACGGCATCCCCGTGGGCATTGTTGCCAACAACGGCATCCTCTTTTCCGAATCCTCACTCAAGGGTGCCCACTTCGTGGAGCTTTGTGGACAGCGCAGAGTCCCCCTGATTTTCCTCCAGAATATCACTGGATTCATGGTCGGCAAGCAGTACGAACGAGGCGGAATCGCCAAGGACGGGGCGAAGTTGGTGACGGCAGTTTCGTGTGTGCAGGTGCCAAAATTCACCGTGATCCTTGGAGGTTCCTATGGTGCAGGCAACTACGGGATGTGCGGGCGTGCCTATGCGCCGCGCTTCCTCTGGATGTGGCCTAATGCAAGGATTTCGGTGATGGGGGGAGAGCAAGCCGCCGCTGTGTTGGCAACCGTGAAACGCGACAATCTGGAAGCCTCTGGACAATCGTGGAGCGCAGCGGATGAGGAAGCTTTCAAACAACCGATCCGGGAGCAGTACGAGGTGCAGGGCCATCCGTACTACGCAACCGCACGACTTTGGGATGACGGCGTGATTGACCCCGCCCAAACCCGCACCGTGCTAGGCTTGGGGCTGGCCGCCGCGCTCAATGCTCCGATTTCCCCCACCAAATACGGAGTCTTCCGGATGTGACGGGTTGGAAAATTCAGCTCTCAAAGAGTCGATTTCCTAACCCACTGGAGCAAACTGCAACTCGCTGTTCTCCACGGAAACTCGCACGGTGCCGTCCTTGAGAGTGCCCTTGAGCAGTTCGCGGGCCAAGGGGGTTTCGAGTTCCTTCTGGATGGTGCGCTTGAGAGGTCGTGCGCCGTAGGTGGGTTCGTAGCCCACATCAATAAGAAAATCCACAGCACGGTTGTCCAACGCTAGTGTGATTTTGCGTTCGTCGAGTCGGTTTTGCAGCCGCTGAAGTTGGATGTGCACGATGTCGCGCAGATGCCGCTTGCGCAGTGGGTGAAAGACCACGGTGTCGTCAATGCGGTTGAGGAATTCCGGACGGAAGTGTTGCCGGAGTTCCTGCTGCACCGCAAACTTCTGCTCGGCGTTGCGGATTAGTTCTGCATCCTCATCCTCGGTGTCCTCGACCTGCCCCGCCATTTCCGTGAGGCGCTGACTGCCGAGGTTGGAGGTCATCAACACCAGCGTGTTGCGGAAATTCACAGTGCGGCCCTGCGAATCCGTGAGCCTGCCGTCGTCAAGAATCTGGAGCAGCGTGTTGAAAACATCCGGATGCGCCTTCTCAATCTCGTCAAAGAGGATGACGCTGTAGGGGCGTCGCCGGACCGCCTCGGTGAGTTGCCCGCCCTCATCGTAGCCGACATAGCCCGGAGGCGCTCCGATCAGGCGCGAGACCGCGTGTTTCTCCATGTATTCCGACATGTCGAGCCGCACCATCGCCTGCTCGTCGTCAAAGAGAAATTCCGCAAGAGCACGGGCCAGTTCGGTCTTTCCGACTCCAGTGGGGCCGAGGAAGATGAAACTGCCGAGCGGGCGGTTGGGGTCGTTGATCCCGGATCGTGAACGCTGCACCGCGTCGGACACCAGTTGGATTGCCTCATCCTGTCCGATCACGCGCTGGTGCAGGTGTTCCGGAAGCCGTAGCAGTTTTTCGTTTTCACCCTCCAGCATCTTGGACACCGGAATGCCCGTCCAATGTGCCACGATCTCGCTGATGTCCTCCGCGTCCACCTCCTCTTTGAGCAGGCGGTTCCCGGAATCTTGCCCGTTTTCGTGCGCCTGCGCGGCCTCAAGCTGCTTGCGCAACTCTGGCAGGGTTCCGTACTCCAGTCGTGCGGCTTCCTCCAGATTGTAGTCGCGCTGAGCCTGCTCGATCTTCGTGTTGGTTTCGTCAAGCTGCTGCTTAAGCTGTGCAACGGCGTAGAGTCCGGATTTCTCCTGCTCCCACTGTGCCTTCATCACATTGAACTGTTCCCGAAAATCCGCAAGTGCCTTGCCGAGCTTCTCCAACCGCTCCTTGGAGGCAGAGTCGGTTTCCTTTTTGAGGGCTTCCTGTTCAATTTCGAGTTGCAGGATTTTCCGCGAAATCTCGTCCATTTCGGCAGGCATGGAATTGATCTCCACACGCAGACGGGCGGCGGCTTCGTCCATCAGATCAATCGCCTTGTCCGGCAGAAAACGGTCGGTGATGTAGCGGTTGGAAAGCGTCGCGGCGGCGATGAGGGCGTTGTCCTTGATGCGCACGCCGTGGTGGATTTCGTAGCGTTCCTTGAGGCCGCGCAGGATAGAGATGGTGTCCTCCACCGTGGGTTGATTGACCAACACTTGCTGGAAACGCCGTTCCAGCGCAGGGTCTTTCTCGATGTGCTTGCGGTACTCGTCTAGCGTGGTCGCGCCGATGCAATGCAATTCGCCACGCGCCAGCATCGGTTTGAGTAGGTTGCCAGCATCCATCGCGCCTTCGACCTTGCCTGCGCCGACGACGGTGTGCAGTTCGTCAATGAAGAGCACAATCTGTCCGTCAGCATCCAGCACCTCCTTCAGCACCGCCTTAAGGCGTTCCTCGAACTCTCCCCGAAACTTTGCTCCTGCAATCAGTGCTCCCATGTCCAGCGAGACGAGCCGCTTGTCCTTGAGGCTGTCCGGAACATCGTGGCGGGCGATGCGTTGGGCCAAGCCCTCTGCAATGGCGGTCTTGCCAACTCCGGGTTCGCCGATGAGGACAGGATTGTTCTTGGTGCGGCGGGAGAGGACTTGGATCACGCGGCGGATTTCGTCGTCGCGCCCAATCACTGGATCGAGCTTTCCGGAACGCGCACGCTCCGTGAGATCGAGGCCGTACTTCTCCAGTGCCTCGTAAGTCTCCTCCGGATTCTGATTTGTCACCCGCTGCCCACCACGAAGTTCCTTGAGTGTGGCAAGCAGGTCTTTCCGCGAAACCCCGGCCTCCGTGAGTAGCCGCTCGGCAGGGGATTTGCGCTGCTTGAGCAAAGCCAGCAGCAGATGCTCCACGCTGACATACTCATCGTCGAGCCGCTTGGCCTCGTCCTCTGCGGCCACCAGCGCGTGGTTGAAATCTCCGGAAGCTGAGACCTGTCCAAGATTTGCTCCGGAAAACGTCGGTAGTCGTTCCAGTTCATTTTCCAAATTGCGGCTGAAGTTGTGGACCTCCACATCCAGTTTGTCGAGCAGGCGCGGCACCAATCCCTGTTCTTGTGTGACCAAGGTGTGGAGCAAATGCAGCGTGGTGAGTTCCGAATGCTTGCGCCGCACCACCTCAGCGTGGGCCGCTTCGAGCGCGGCCACCGATTTCTGCGTGAGTTTCTGGGAATTCATAAAACCTCGCTTGGGATCATGATTGAATTTTAGCACTCACTATAGCAGAGTGCTAACAATTCGCAAGCATCTCTGCTTGTTCCGGGGTTCATCGAGCGACACAAGGTTTCAAAGCCAACGGTTTTCTGCAAGGATGCTGCAAGGGGTTTTGATCAGTCCGGCACCATGCTCCCATTGCTTTGTTTCCAAACCGTTCATGTCCAAGCTGCGAAACTTATTTGCCAACTCTCCCAACTTGCTGGGCATCTGTTGTGTCATTGGGGCAATGATCTCGTTCACGACACAAGATTCGGCGATCAAGTGGCTCAGTGGCAGCTATCCTTTGCACCAGATCATCTTGACGCGAGCGAGCGTCGCGCTCGTGCTGACTCTGCTGATTTTTGTCCCTTTGGAAGGAAGCTATGGACACCTGCGCACCCGGCGTTTATTGCTCCATGTCCTGCGGGGTTTGGGGATTGTGGTTGCCAACTTCTGTTTCTTCACCGGACTCGCCACCTTGCCCCTGGGAGAGGCAACGGCGATTTTCTTTGTGGCACCGTTGTTGATCACGGTTTTTTCGGTGCTGCTGCTGAAGGAGCGGGTTGCGGCTTCCCGCTGGGGGGCAGTGGCTATCGGCTTGAGCGGGGTGATTGTGGTGCTGCGGCCCGGAGCAGAGGTTTTCCGGTGGGTGAGCCTGCTGCCTGTGGCTGCTGCGACGACCTACGCTTTGGTGCAGATCACGACACGGCTGATCGGCAAGCAGGACAAGGCGTCCACGATGGCGTTTTACATCCAACTCACCTTCGTCGTGGTCAGCGGCGGGATCGGCCTTGTCTTCGGAGATGGCCGCTATGCCAACCCGGACAATCCCACGGTGGATTTTCTCTTCCGGGCCTGGACGGTGCCCACTGTGCAGGATTTGTGGATCATGGCCGGAGCCGGGATGCTCAGTGGCATCGGCGGCTACCTCGTTAGTCAGGGCTACCGACAGGCCGAAGCCGGACTCGTGGCTCCGTTCGAATATGTCGCCCTACCCCTTTCCATCTTCTGGAGCGTGTTCCTCTTTCAGGACTGGCCTGACCTGTTTGCGTGGTGTGGCATTGCCCTGATCACTTGCGCGGGCATTTACAGCGTCTATTCCGAATCCGTGAAAAGTCGCAACCGCGTCCTCGCCCCACCGCCCCACCGAGAATGACCTTGCCGCCTCCAAATGCTGCGGATCACGGTCAATCATTTGGCAATCTGTTGAGGAGAAAGGTCGTATTTGGCGAAGCGGATTGGGAAGCCTCCCCGACTTGCATGGGACAGAATGCAGGACCGGACGTGGGTGAGGGTGAATCCAACCACGATGAGATTGCATGAGGCCGGGACTACCGACTCCACGGCAGCGAGTCGAGGTCCGTGTTGCCTCCGGAGAGGATGAGGCCGGTTTTTTGGTTGCAGAAGATTTCGGGACGCTTGAGGACGGCGGCGAGGGGGACGGCGCCCGACGGCTCCACGATGATCTTCAGCCGCTCCCAGAGCAGGCGCATCGCGGCGATGATCTCGTCTTCCGTGATCGACAGCACCTTGGTGACGTGCTGCTGGATGATGGGAAACGTGAGGGGGCCGATCTGTGCCCGCAGGCCGTCGGCGATGGTGTCCACACTCAGGTTCGGGACAATGCGGCCTGCCTCTAGGGAGCGAATCGTATCATCCGCCTCCAAGGGTTCCGCGCCGTAAACCCGAATTTTCGGATTCTTGCCTTGGGCAGCAAGCAAAGTCCCGCTCAACAGCCCGCCCCCGCTCACCGGAGCAACGATGGCGTCCAAATCCGGATGCGCCGTCAGCAACTCCCACGCGGCGGTGCCCTGCCCGGCAATGATGCGCTCGTCGTTGTAGGGATGCACCACGGTCGCCCCGCTCCGTTCCACCAGTTGGGAGAGCGTGCCTTCCCGGGATTCGTGGGTTGGCTCGCAAAAGACGATTTCACCGCCGTAGCGTTTCACATTCTCGACCTTCACCGCCGGAGTGTTGTGGGGCATGACCACGGTGACATGGGCATTTTGCAGGGACGCGGCCAGTGTGAGGGCGGCCCCGTGGTTTCCGGAAGAGGTGGTGGCGACCCCCTTTGTCAAGGCTGCGTTGTCCAACTGCCGCAGGGTGTTGGTGGCCCCGCGAAACTTGAACGATCCCGCCCGCTGGAAGTTCTCGCACTTGAAATACAATTCGGCATTGGCGAGTTGATTGAGGCTACGACTGGTGAGGACTGGAGTTTGATGGAGGTGGGGGGCAATACGTAAATGTGCGGCTTCGATGTCTTTGGGAGTGACCATGAAGGTGTACAAGCAGGTTGAGGTTCAGAGGTTTTGCAAGATCAAGGTTGCGGCATCGGCGAGCACCTGACACCCCATGACGATGTCCTCGTCATGACTGTTTTCGGCAAAGTCGTGGCTGACGCCGCCGATGGAAGGAATGAAGAGCATGGCGCAGGGCATTACGTCGTGCAGCACTCCAGCATCATGGAACGCCCCGCTCGGCATTTTTACCCACTTTCCCGCTGCGTTTTTTTCGGCGGCTTGGATCAGGAGAGACTGCAAACCCTCGTCCATTGGCGCTGGCGGGATTTTCTCACGGGCGAGTTCTGTTTCGATTTGTGCGCCATCTCGTGCATTGAGTTCGACAACGAGTCGTTGAACAGTTTCAGCAAAAGAGTCCAGCACCCTGCTGGAACGATCCCGGAACTGCAATTCCAGTTCGGCATAACCGGGAATAATCGAAGCAGCACCGGGATGGATCACGGCCCGCCCCATCGTCCAGACGGAGCGGTCGCCTGCGGTTTTCGGAAATTCTTCGTTGATGGCGTTGGCCAACGCATAAAGGGCAGCGGCGGCGTCCTTCCTTCCGGACATCATCGTTGTACCCGCATGGTTTTGTTGCCCCCGGATTTTGAACACCGCGCCATGCAGACCAACGATGTCGGTCACAATTCCGAGTTTCTTACCGTCTTCTTCAAGGTGGGGGCCTTGCTCGATGTGCGCTTCAAGGAACCCGACATAGCGATCCGGATCAAGGTGCTGGCGTGGAATCTGGCTCAACCCCGCCTTTGCGATGGCATCTGACAGTGGAAACCCCTGCTTGTCGGTCACGCCCGCTTCTTGTTCTGGAGTGAGCTTGCCTGCAAACGAGCGGCTTCCCAACGAGCTGTAATAGCGCGATTCCTCGTCTTGCCAAGCAACCGCATCCACCGCTAAACCCGCCGTTTCCGGAGCTTCGGACAACGCACGGGCCACTTCCAGTCCGTAAATCACCCCCAAGGCTCCATCAAGCCAACCGCCTGTGGGTTGGGTGTCCGAATGAGAGCCGATCAACAGAGCAGGGCCGGAGTTTTTTGAGCGTCCAAAGACGTTGCCCACTCCGTCAATCGTAGTGTCCAAACCTGCTTGTTGGTAACGGGATTTCAGCCAGTTGCGGGCTTCCATGTCTTGGGCAGAGAACGCGGGACGGACCACTCCGGAACCGCAAGCTCCATGTTCGCGAAGTCGCTGCAAATCGGTCAGCAGACGCTTGGGATTGATTTTTGGCATTTCCAGTGATGAATTCAGGAGGTGTGCAAATGATGAGCTGAGGTCCAGCAAAACCGATTTTATAGAAATAACAGCATTTCCAGTGGCGTTCAACCAGCAACTTCAGGATTGAATTTTGCTGAGACACTGTTATCGTTCTACCCTTCAGAGGTTGATCTGGTGCGTGGACATCTTCCGGTTGCTGATCCTCGTGCTCGCTCCCGGATATGTCCTGCTGCTGCCGAATTTACTCTACCACTAAACACATTAGAGAAACTCATGAAATTCTACGATTGCCAACCGGCCCCCTCGCCCCGACGGGCGCGAATCTTCATCGCTGAAAAAGGACTGGACATTGAAACCGTGCAGGTGGATTTGGGTTCCAGAGAGCAACTGGGTCCGGAGTTCCAGGCGATCAACCCCTACTGCACGGTGCCCGTGCTGGAGTTGGACGACGGCACGCGGTTNNGCGTGATTGCGGATTTGCAGTGGCGCATCGAGATTGACGGATTCTTCGCAATGGCCGAATTACTGCGCAACTCCGCTTCTAGAATGAAGGGCCGTGCCCTGACTGGACCGCTTGGGTACGAGCAGATTCCGGAACTCGCCGAACGCGGCAAGGTGCGCTTGCAGCACTTTCTGGAAGGGGTGGATGCTCTGATTGGCGAAAAGCCGTTTGTCGCGGGAGAAACTTTCTCGGTGGCCGACATTGACCTGCTCGTGCTGGTGGACTTTGCCAAGTGGCGCAAGCTACAGCTTCCGGAAGACGCCAAAAATGCACAACGATGGCATGAGGCCGTCAGTGCCCGTCCGAGCACGAAGCTTTAGGACGCGAGAGGTGTGTGTGCTTTTGCCGGACGTTGAACAGCGCGAGCAAAAAGGCGATGAATCCCAGCAGGATAATCATCAGGGCGGTTTCCAGCACCAGATCATAACCTCCCCACTGCCAAAGCTGTGAGGCCAGCAAGGGGGCCAGCGCGAACCCTCCCATGTACCCGACCGTCATCGCCCCACTGATGCTCCCAAAACCTTCACGTCCTAAAATGTTAGCTGTCACGACGGGACGGGTGATGCTCGTCACGCCATAACCGGAGCCGTGGACCGCAACGAAGACAAAGACCAACGCCGGACTTGCAGCTGCGAAAACGAGGGCGAGGACCCCCACAAGGATGAACAGGAACGAAGTGGCGCAGACGGTGTTCATGGAGACATGCCGCTCGGCGAACATCATCGCCAGCCGCCCCGCCACCTGCATGGGGCCGATCAAGGAGGCCGCCAAGACCGCAAGCCCGACGGGAACATTGCGCTCCGCCAACAACGGCAGCAGGTGAAAAATGAGGAAACCGTGTCCGACGGAGATGCTCGTGAAGGCGCAGGTGAGCAGCCAGAATTCCGTTTTGGCGAGGGCGGTTTTCAGTGGACCTTTTGACGGTGTCTCCTGCTCCAGTCGAGCAAGATTTCCCGTAGTTTTTTCTGCTCCGGTTGCAATCCAGAACAACGGCACTGCCACCAGCAGAATCAACACCGCGAAGGTGGTGGTGGCTCCTCGCCAGCCCACCCAGCCGGCAACGAGGTTTGCAGTTGGAAACGAGACGGTTCCGGCAAAGCCCGCCACCAAGGTGATCAGCGTGATCGCACGTTTGGCCTCTGCTCCGCGAATCCGGGTCACAAACGCAAAGCAGGGTTCGTAAAGGCAGCCCGACATCGCCAATCCGACCACCAGCCAAGCCGCGAAAAAGAATCGGTATTGCTCAATCAGGCCGATGGTTCCAATCGTCACTCCGCCAAGCAACGCCGATCCGACCAATATGGCTCGCCCGTGGCCTTGATCAATCAGATGACCTGCCAACGGAGCCGTGCATGCAGAGACGATCACTGCGGAGGTGAACGCCGCAGAGAGTGCGCTTTTTGACCAGCCGAGGTCCGTTTCCCAATGGACCACCAAGGCGGGGAAGAGGTAGAGCAACCCAGCCCAAACCAAGGTTTCGGCAAGGGCAAGCAGCCAGATGGGGCGGTTGGACATGCTCAGTACAGTGCTATAGCAGGGTCAGGACTTACGCAAAAAACTAGGGTTGTTTTTAAAATCACTAATGATTTCAAAGAATTAATGGATTGGAGACATTTTTAATGAAGTCAACAATATCAATACTTTAGAAAAATTTTGCGTAAGTCCTGAGGGTGATCACTCATGCCGTCATTTTCTTATGCCATTGCCGTCGTCGTACATGTTGCATTTCGGGGCGCTCATCCGGGAGTTCCTTGAGTGTGAGGAAAACCACAGACTACCTCATCCAACCAGAGAGTACAGGAAACATTGACCACTCCGGCAGAAACTGCAATGCTGTCTTTGCAGAAACCGGCTCAGCAACCCAACCCAATCCATGACGCAAGGCCCCATCACCTACTGGTTTCAAAATTTGCTGCGGGTGCAGGAGTTGCCGGAATCCGTCGTGTTAGCGGTGGCGCAGGGCTTGGGGTTGCTCGTCCTTGTGCTGCTGGCGTGGGTCACGCACCTTGTGGCGCAGCGCGGGGTGGTGCGGGCGATCCGGAGTTTAATCAAGCGCACCCGCAATCAGCGCGACGACCTGCTCTTGCAGCATGGAGTTTTCCGGAGGACAGCGCGACTCACGCCCTTTGTCGTGCTCTTCATCACCCTCCCGTTGGCCCTGCCCACCGAATCCCTACCCTTCGTGGTCCTACGGGGGCTGCTCCAGATCGTGATGGTGTTGCTGCTCGCCTTTGCGCTGGACGCAGTCGTCAACACGCTTCATGACGTCTATCGGGATCTCCCAATCGCCCACCGCATTCCGGGACAGAGCTTCGTGCAGGTTTTCAAGCTGCTGCTCTATTTCATCGCAGGTGTGTTTGTCATCGCCATTGCACTCGACAAAACTCCGCTCTACCTGCTCAGTGGACTCGGCGCCCTCACGGCGGTGCTGTTGCTCGTCTTCAAGGACACGGTGCTGGGGTTTGTCGCGGGCATCCAACTCATCGCGAATCGCATGATCGCCCCCGGAGACTGGATCGAGATGGGACAGTACGGCGCGGACGGAGACGTGCTGGAGGTGGGACTTAACACGGTGAAGGTGCAGAACTGGGACATGACGATCACCACGATCCCAACCTACGCCCTCATCAGCGAAGCCTTCCGCAACTGGCGGGGCATGAACGAGTCCGGAGGTCGCCGCCTCAAACGCTCGGTGCGCATCGATGTTCACAGTGTGTGCTTCTGCGATGAAGAAATGCTGGGGCGCTTTGCAAAAATCCGTTTCATCGCCGACTACATCGCCCGCAAAAATCAGGAAGTCGAAGATTTTAACGTTGCAAATCCTGACTCCGGAATCCCCGCCAACCGACGACGCCTCACCAACCTTGGCACCTTCCGGGCCTACGTCGAGGGCTTCCTGCGCAACCATCCCAAGATTCACCAAGAGATGACGCTGATGGTGCGGCAGTTGCCCTCAGACGGGCAGGGGGTGCCGATCGAGATTTATGCTTTCAGCAATGACACGGCATGGGCAACGTATGAGGGCATCATGGCCGACATCTTTGATCACCTGTTGGCGATCATCCCGGAGTTTGACCTGCGTGTCTTTCAGGAACCCACTGGGGGCGATTTCCGCCGCTGGGCCGCTTCCTGAAAAATTCCGTTCCGCGCCATGCTTCGTGGAACAGCCCTTGCTCTAAGTTCATGCGGGGACCACCCCCGCAACTTTATTCGACGAAACCCACATTTCACGGAGCGTGAATGTCCGCACAGATTGAAATCGAAGCCCGCAAAATCGTCCGGCACATGGTCAACCAAGGTGTCTGGGGCCTGCACATGGAAGCCTCGCTGGTCGCACAGTTGATCCAGTATCCGGAACTGTTGCAACACTATCGTGACATGGTCACGGCTCCCTAAAACCCTCAATGATCCGGAGGGGAGGTGCTTGCCGTCGCCGTCGCTACTCCCTCCGTGCAAAGCGCACCTGCCAGAATCCGGCGACATCCCGATCCAGTCGGTAGTCCACCTCCCACTCCTGTTTGTCGCTCAAGAGCAAAATGCCGTAGCACTTGCGGGATTGTGGAGCTTTTGCTCCGGGATGCTCTCCGCTCGCCAACACACTGGCGAGGGAAATCTTGTGATCCAACGCAAAGGCGGAATCGTCAAAGGCGAGGCTCAGCAATTCGGCAGTGACCGGATCCCCACATTCCGGGACGCGCAGCGACCACCACCACGCGCCCAGTCCGCCGACCATGCCCAGCACTCCCAACACCGCCAGCGTCCAGACGGTTTTCCTGCGCCACCACGGCAACCGCAATTCCACCCCGCATTCCGGACAAATCCGGGAACCCAGCGCAACCTCCGCCCGGCATTTTGGACACGGCAAGGTGCCCTGCTCCTTGATGCCCTGAAGTTCCCGGTAGGCGGTTGGGTTGCGGTGGTAGAAGCGCTGTGCCCGCTTGGAGAGTTTGTCCACGCTTAGCTTCCAAAACGGTCGGGACGACGATCTGGATCGAATTCACAGCGCGAATCCCAATCCGTCTTGGAGGCGCAGGGGGTCACTCCAGAGCCAAAATTGCACGAGTAGGTTTCGCCAACCCTCAGGTGGGTTGGCAGGGGCACTTGGTAGGACCGTTGATCAGCAAAAACGGCGACAATGCCCCACGATTCCACTTGGAAGCGCAGCAGTCTGCGCTTGCGAGAGGGCGAAACGTATTCCCAGTACGGCTCCTGAAAAACGAGGGTGCAGACTTCCCGGATATGCTGAGCAATCTCGGTGGGGTAGTGCAGAGTGGTGTTTGAACTCGGAGTCGATGTGCAAGCGGCCAGGCCAAGAATCAGCAACCCTCCAATAAAAATCAGGCTGATTCGGAAGGGTTTTGCCGCCTGAGTCGCATTCACGGTCCAGCCTCCTTGTCCAGATCGCCCCTTTCGTACAACTGTGTGCGAATCAAGTGTTTGGGCACCTTGCCATAACCGGACTTGGGGAGTTCATCCCAGAAAAAATAGCACTGCGGTTGTTTGTAGCGGGCCAGCCGATCCTGTAGGAACCCAGACAGTTCTTCCACACTCGCCTCTTCCTCTGTTGAGACGATCACGGCCACTCCAGATTCCCCCCACTTGGGATCAGGAACGCCCAAGACCGCGACCTCGGAAACACCGGGGTGCGTGAGCAACACCTCCTCAATTTCACGTGGATAGACATTGGCCCCACCTGAAATGTACATGTCCTTGGCGCGTCCGGTGATGTACACAAATCCTGCCTCGTCCACGCGCCCCAAATCTCCGGTGAGGAACCAGCCGTCCTTGAAAACTTCCGCATTTGCGTTATCGTTTTGCCAATACCCTGTCATCACTGCTGGTCCTTTTACGCAGATTTCTCCCTGCTGACCCGGCGCGAGCATATGTCCTTCCGGGCTGCGGATGCCGATTTCCATGCCCATCCGAGGCAGGCCGCAGGTGCCCGGACGCATATTGGGGTTGTCCTCATCAACGATGTAGTGTTCCGGAGGCAGCATCGTGATGTTACCCGTCACCTCGCCCAAACCGTAGTATTCGATCACCACCGGGCCGAGTTTTTTCAGCGTGGTTTTCTGATCCTCCAGATACATCGGCGCTCCGGCGTGGATCACATGGCGCAGCGAGGAATGGTCGTACTGATCCACTGCCGGATGCTCAACCATGATCTTGAGAATCGTCGGCACGGTGAACATGTTGGAAATGCGCTGCTTTTCCACCAGTTGCCAGACCTCTTCGGCATCCAATCCTTGTCCGGACAGCAGCACCGTTTTGGCGCGCCGTGCGACTTGCGGCAAATAGTGACAACCCGCCCCGTGACTGAGTGGGGCAACCACCAGCGAAGCATCGTCCTTGTTGAGTCCGGGCATCAAATCGGCGGCAAAGTTGTTGACCACAAAGGCCAACTGTCCATGCGTCAGTGTCGCACCCTTGGGCCTCCCGGTCGTTCCGGAGGTGTAAAACAGCCAGCAGGGGTCTTCGTAGGCGACCGGAACTTCGGTTCGTGCTGCCCCCTTGTGGGTCGCCACCAACTCGTCGTAGGTGACGGCTCCGTCGTGTGATCCTCCGGCAACGATGAGGTGCTGAAGTCCGACACTTGCTGATTTGGCGGCTTCGGCATGTCTACAGAATTCATGTTCAAACAGGAAGGCCCGCGCCCCGGAATTTTCGGCGAGGTAGACAATTTCCGGAGGAGTGAGTCGGAAGTTGGCGGGCACCCAAACACAGCCGGCTTTGAAGATGCCCCACAAGCTTTCGATCAGTTCTCGACTGTTGCGGGACTGCACCAGCACCCGGTCGCCCTTTTTCACATCAAGGGTGTGCAGTGCGTCCCGGAAGGCATTGGCGCGGGTATCCAACTCGGTCCACGTCCACGATTGCTCTCCGTGGATCAGGCCGATTTCGTCGGGATCCAGCCGGGCGGTGTCCGACAGCAACCGACCCAAGTTCATGGCACTGATCATGACCCCACTCTAACGCAACGGTTCCAGAATCGAGACATAGTTGGCAACCGCTGCTCCGCCCATGTTGAAGACTCCGCCCAATTCGGCGCCATCCACCTGACAACCTCCGGCCTCTCCTGTGAGTTGCATTGCCGCCATGACGTGCATGGAAACGCCCGTCGCTCCCACCGGATGCCCCTTGGCCTTGAGTCCACCGGACGGGTTGACCGGCAGCTTACCGTCCTTTTGCGTCCAGCCCTCCTGCACGGCTCGCGCTCCCTGCCCGGCCTCGGTCAAGCCCATCGCTTCGTACTCGATCAACTCCGCAATGGTGAAGCAGTCGTGGGTTTCCACAAACGAGAGGTCGTCCAATCCCAGTTTGGCATCCTCCAAAGCACGTGCCCACGCGACTTTCGGCCCCTCGAAGCTGATGATGTCCCGCCGAGAGATGGGCAGGAAATCATTGACTTGCATGGTGGTCCGGAGCATGACCGCCTTTTTCGCGTTTTTGGAGGCATCCGGAACCGAGAGCACCAACGCCGCCGCGCCATCGGAAATCATCGAGCAGTCTGTGCGCTTCAAGGGCGGTGCGACAAACGGATTCTTGTCCGACGGATTGCGGCAGAACTCGTAGCCCAAGTCTTTTTGGACATGCGCAAGCGGATTGACCGAACCGTTCTTGTGATTCTTGGCGGCAATCATTGCCAGCGCATCGCTTTGGTCCCCGTAGCGTTGAAAGTAGCCTTGTGCGATCTTGCCGAAAATTCCCGGAAAGGTCATGCCCTCACGGGCTTCCTCGGCCACATAGGATGCCCGCACCAGCGACTTGCCCACGGTCGCCGTGTCACAGGCGGTCATCTTCTCCACGCCCACGCAGAGGACGTGACGGGCGCTCCCGGACTTGATCGCGTTGAGTCCCTGATAAATTGCCGCCGAGCCGGTCGCGCAGGCGTTTTCCACCCGCGTCACGGGTTTGAAGCGCAGAGCATCGTCTGCTTGTAAAACCAAGGCCCCCGGAAATTCTTGCGGAGACATGCCAGCGTTGAAGGTGCCGAGGTAGATGGCATCGATGGCCTCCGCTTCCAAGTTCGCGTCCGCAATGGCCTCGCGGACCACCCGAACAATTAACGATTCCGAATCCTCGCCGTCTAGGCGTCCAAAACGCGTGTGCGCCCAACCCGTGATACATGCGGTCATGGTGATGTGCTTTGTGGGGGTGTTGGAAAAATTGGGATGAAATGAGAATCAGAGCAGTTTCACAAGTACAGCGATCAGTCCGGTTTGCAAAAGCAGCATGACAGCAATTGATTGAATGATGTCCACCCTAAACTTGACGAGATCACGGCAAAACTGCGGAACACTCCCCTTTCGTAAGGTTCTCGAGCCGATTAAAGCGGTTTTCGTTAGTTGCAAGCGTCTCTGCTGCTTTGCGTGACTTCTCTTCCGATGCCCCTGCCTCAGCGCGTCATAGGCCTCGTCAGTCATCGTACTCATGAAACCTCTTCAGAAGGTGTTGATCTCGCAGTCAAAATTTTACTGAAAACCGATCTTCTGTTTGGAAAAATGCTGGTGCGAAAGGGGGGACTCGAACCCCCACACCTTGCGGCACCAGATCCTAAATCTGGCGTGTCTACCAATTCCACCACTTTCGCCCACAATCCAGCTTCCAGAAGAGATTGCCCCGCAAACTGAACCTTGTGTATTCAACCCAAAATCAACGGCATAAGCAAGGTGATGCTTGTGAAGAGTGCCATCTTCAGGAACAATGATTTGTGAAACCTGCGGATCTTCCAACCCGTAAAACGATCATGGATTCTCAATTTGCAAACACCGCCCAATCCCCCCCCCCTTGCCCGAAAACCTCCGCTCTGGCTCCTTGTGCTCACGATGGGATGTGGAACCGTGGGCATCACCATCATTTCCCCAACCCTGAAAGTCATCGCCGAGGATTTTCAGGTTAGCGACTCGCAGACCCAACTTTTGCTCTCCGGCTACTTTGCCTCGGTCGCGCTCGCGCAACTGGTGTACGGCCCGCTCTCTGATCGTTATGGACGCAAGGTTCCCCTCATCCTCGGACTTGTGCTTTATGCCGTTGGAGGCGTGATGGGAGCCTTGGCCATGAGCATGGAGTGGCTGATTGCCGCACGAGTGTTTCAGGGACTTGGAGGAGCGGCGTCTCCGTCCATCGTGCGGGCCATCATCAACGATTCCTATGAACGCTCAGCAGCAGCAGCAGCATTTGGAGCAATCGCGGCGGTCATGGCGATTGTACCGATCCTCAGTTTCATTTCCGGGGGCTTGATCAGCGAAGTCCTCGGATGGCGCGGAGCAATGCTCATCATTGCCATCATTGGAGCCGTGACGCTCGTGATGGTGGAATGCTTCCTTCAGGAAACCAACCTCACTCCGTTGGGACAACTCAAAGCCACAAAACTGGCCCGTGAATACAGGTTGTTGATTATGAATCCAATCTTCCTCACGTTTGCACTTGCCTCATCGTGCAGCACGGGAATTTTCTTCAGCTTCATTGGCTTCCTTCCCTACGAATACGCACGGCTGGGGGTGGGAATGGGAGAAACGGGATTCTGGTTTGCACTGACCCCGGTGGGCTACATGTTTGGGAACCTCTGCACCAAAAAGTTCACTCCAAAACTTGGGGTTGAGACCATGATGCTGATCGGGAGTTTCATCTGCTTGCTGGCGTCCAGTTTGTTGCTTGGGGTTTCACAGTACCCGGATCGCACCCCGATTATGCTGGCCCTCCCCTGCGTGGTCTTCGGCCTGTCCGCAGGAATGGTGATTCCCAATGGCACGATGGGCGCGATTGCTGTTGCCGGTCGGCTAGGGGGTAGCGCATCCGGAATCACCGGGGCGCTGCAATTGGGGTTTGGAGTGCTGGGCGGGTCGCTCGTCGCTACGGTGGGCGGTTACGAGCAGGTGGCTCAGGGCTTTCTCGTGTTGCTCGGTTTTGCGGTCGTGGCTGTAGGATCTTCGCTGCTGGCACTGCGAGTCAAACCTGCTCAGGCACCTTGATTCAACTACCGGGCTTCTTCACCTCAAACCAATACTCCAACCGCACCGGACCCTTTCCGGCGTTGCCCCACTGCAAGCAGTACACTTGCGCTTGTTCAGCAGTGAACTCCCCTTCGAACTGAGTAAGCTCCTGCTCTGGAATCGGGTGGTGATCCGAGCGGTCGTGGTAGTGCAGGTTGAAGCGCACGGGCGCCGGGGTGCTGAATCCGTAAGCCAGTATCCAGTCTGTCCGCAGTTCCACACAACGTTCGTAGCGGTTTTTGGAGGGCAGGTTGACGGCAATTGATTCCGACTCCTGCTTCGCAAGATTGTGTGTGGGTTGCGTGGTGGGAAACTGCTCGACGGCCCAGAAAGAGAAGGCCAGTAAAACACTGCTGGTGATCAGGAAAATCCAGAAGTAACGAATGGCAATGTCCATGGTTCAGAGTGGGTGCTGTTGAAGGAAACGGTCTGCGAAATAGTCGAGTCGGCTGTTGGGACCATTCTCGATCACCAAATTTGCAAATTGTTTGGTGGGCTGGACAAAGCCAAGATAGGCGGGCCGCACGAAAGTCAGGTACTGATTAAGGCTGTATTCCGCAGTCACCCCCTGCTCTCGGACATCCCGCAGACAGCGCCGGACGACCGCCACATCCGGAGGGCTTTCCAGAAAGAACGAATAGCTCAGCAGGCCCCGCAGGCTGGCGTGCATGAGAATATACAACCCTTCGAGGATCAGATAATTGCCCGGTGCAATCCGCACGGTCTCGCGCTTGCGCTTTCCGGACTCCCAATCGAACTGTGGCATCCGGATGGGTTTGCCTTGCCGCAGGTCATCGAAGTGCTGGCGGTACAGCCGAAAGTCGAACGCCGGAGGGATGTCGTAGTCGTGTTTTTCGTTAGGAACACCGTCGGGCCTGTTGAGGTAGTACTGATCCAACGACAGGATGGTTGCTTTGGGCAAACGTCGCGCCAGCAGATTACTAAAGAGCGTTTTTCCGGAGCCAGAGCCACCGGCCACACCAATCAATTTCAGGTCGCCTGCCACGCTTCGAACTCCTGCATTCGTTCCGGTTCAAGCTGGGATTCCAGCGCCTCGGCAATCACCTCCACGTCTTCAAGCCCGTTGCGAAAGTAGGGCATCATCCCCCACGCCCGCAGCCCCAAGGTTTCCTCCAGACGCAACCACTGAAACTGAATCAAGTCGCCGTCCCGTTCGTCATCACGATTATTGAGCCAAAGACAGACTTCGCATCCGGAAGCTTGCAGTTGTGGAATCGCCAGCAGGGTTTGCTCTACCGCAGGTTCCGAGAAATCCGTGACCCAGCAGACGGTTGGGGTCCAGTGATTCAGCAGGGTTTGCACGGTCAGTCCTTCGGCAAGCGGTGTGTTCACTCCCGGAGGCAATTCGCTGAGCAACACCGCATAACGTTTGCTCAACAACAAGTGCCGCTCCGCCAGCGTTTTTTCCACAATCCGGACACCATCGCGCTGGGCCGCAAGCTGGGGAGGAAGAGTGCTGTTGAAGAGGTAGGGATTGAGCAGGCTGATGTGTTCCGGAAGTTCAGCGCAAGCCTGAAATCGTTCAGCATCGCTGGGCAAATCGTCAGCGTTGTACTGCAACCATCCCGTGTCCACCGGTTTCCACGCAGCAGCGTTTTTGCCACGTTTGCTCAGCAGCCGGAGCAGTCCCAAGGCCAGCAGCGTTTTGCCGCAGCCTCGCTGTGGTCCTCCGACGGCGACCTGCCGAGTCACTTCTCCTCTGTTCCCGTGAAGACGGTGCGTTTCTGAAGGTCTTCCAGTTGCAGCCTTTCCCGCGATTGGAGTTCATTGGTGACATCCAGCACGGTGAGGTAGCGATCCCGGGGCTTGAACTTGCGTCCCGCCCGCAGCTTTTCCCGGATGCGCTCCTGCTCCAGAAACTCCCAGACCACGATGGTCTTGCCCTTGCGGTCAAGCGTGATCGCCTTCAACTCATCCTCGCCGAAGCCGGCACCCTTTGCAGCGGTCATCAGGGTTTCGAGTTCCTTGACGAACTGCTTGCGCTCGCGCTCAAGCCTCCGGGCTTTTTCGTCCAAGTCCGCAATCGACTGGGCGTGCAACGGCGGTGGCAGCAAGGCAGATTCCCCCAAGAACAAAAGGGTGAAGGCCAGCAGTAAGCCGACCGAGGCGTGAGAGATGAGACGTGAGTACGGAAAATGCATAACTTGCACTGGTTTCAGAAGCACAAACCTTTTTCAGGCAGTTCTCGCATGACTCCGCCATGCAAGCGGCAAGCAAAAGTGGCGAATCCACAAAAGAAGCGGTTGCGTCCGCTCATCCTCCTGCTCGTGGCCCTCGGGGTCTTGCTGAGTTTTGGATGCAGTGCCACACCAGAACCGGAGCCACGCTCAGCGCTCCAGTACTTCCAGGCGGGCAACCTCGCACTCAATCGTCGAGATTACTCCACCTCGGTCTGGAATTACCTGCGGGCGATCAGCCTCAACGACGAAACTCCGGAATTTTACTACAACCTTGGACTCGCCTACTACCACATCGGCAACTACCCGGAGGCCATTGACGCTTTCACAAGCGTGGAGCAACTGCGTCCGGATCACGCCGACACTTACTATAACATGGCACTGGCATATCATAAACTCTCTCGCACGGACTTGGCAGACAAATACTACAACCGATACCAAGATCTGTTGAGCATCCGCAAGGCCCGCCAGCGTCTGGAACAATCCAAATCCGGTGCGCAAAAAGCGATGTCGGCCTCCAACACTCCGTCCCAGACCAAACCCTTGGCCAAACCGACTAGACGTTCCACGAAAAAATCCGCCTCGCCCACTCAGCCCAAAGCCGCCTTTTCCAATCAAGTTCCCAAGTGGGACTGAAGCCTCGGATTTTTTCCTAGGGACAGACGGCAAAACTCTCCGGAAGCACGGAAGCGTCTTGGCTCTCCCATCTGCTTTGCTATGCTGGGAGCATGAGTATCATCCGCACCTACCTCCCGCAGTTCGATCTCAAGTACGGCTGCAATCCGGACCAGCAACCCGCTGCCATCCTCAGCATGGAGGGCCAGCCGCTGCCTTTCCGCATTGTCAACGGGCAACCGGGCTACATCAACCTGCTGGACGCGCTCAACGCCTGGGCACTGGTCCGGGAACTTGATGCTGCGCTTGACCTCCCCGCCGCGACCTCCTTCAAGCATGTCAGCCCCGCCGGAGCCGCCCTCGGAGTTCCACTCGACGAATCGTTGCGGGCGACTTACGAAGTGGTCGAAACGGAACTCACGGACCTCGCTGTGGCCTGCGTTCGGGCGCGTGGGGCCGACCCACGTTCCTCCTTCGGAGATTTCATCGCGCTCAGCCGTCCAGTGGATTTGGCGACTGCAAAAATCATCAAACCGCTGGTTTCGGATGGCCTGATTGCCCCCGGATTTGAGAAAGGCGCAGCAGAAATTTTAAGTACGAAGAAGCAGGGCCGCTACGTTTTGCTGGAAGCCGATCCGTTGCACACGCCACTTGCTGAGGAGTTCCGGGAGGTGCAAGGCGTGGTCTTCCGGCAAAAAAGTTCCGCCCAACCACTCAACGCAGCAACCCTGTTGAGCCACCGAGTCACCGCAAAGACGGATCTGCCTCCGGACGTAGCGCGGGATTTAGTGTTGGCGGCAATTGCGCTCAAGTACACACAATCCAATTCGGTGGGGTACGCGAAGGATGGCCAGATGCTCGGCATTGGCGCAGGACAACAGAGCCGCATTGATTGCACCAAACTCGCCGGATGCAAGGTGGACACCTGGTGGTTGCGGCAACATCCGCAGGTTCGGAAATTGCTGTTCCGTCCGGAGGTGAAAGCGGTGGATTGCACCAATGCCCGTATCGCCTACCTTGAAGGCGACATGACCCAGTCAGAACACGAGGCGTGGCGGACGCTCTTCACAGAAACTCCAGAGCCGATTTCCACAGAATCCCGCCGCGAGTGGCTGGGGAAAATCCGGGGCGTATCGCTTGCCTCCGATGCCTTTTTCCCCTTCCGGGACAACCTCGATCACGCCGCTCGACGTGGGGTGCAGTACGTCGTGCAGCCCGGAGGCAGTGCGCGGGACAAATCCGTGATTGCCGCCGCCAATGAACACGGCATGGTGATGACCTTTTCCGGCCTTCGCCTTTTTCATCATTGAGGCGACGATATGACAATCCAAGGACTCCTGCTCGACTTTGACGGCACTCTGCTTGATTCGGAACCTTGGCATCATCAGGCGTGGAATGCGGTGTTGTGGGAGCATCAAATTCAGTTTACAGAAGCGCAGTACATGGAACTGCTCGTGGGACACTCCACCGCCCACTGCGCAGCAATCGTCAATCGGCACTTTGGCACCAGCTTCGCAGAAAAATGGCTGGTAGACACCGTGGATGCGCAGGTCAACGAGTGGTTTCACTCGCGGCCACTTCCGGAAAATTCCGAAGTTGAAACGCTGTTGCGCTGGAGCCGGAAAGTGGGATTGCGTGTGGCGGTGGTGACCGGAAGTTCACGGCTGCTCGTGGAAACCGCCTTGGAGCGCACAGGCTGGCAGCAGTTGATCGAGCTGATCGTTGCGGACGATGATGTCCAGCACGGCAAACCACACCCGGAAGGCTACCTCGCGGCGCTCCAGCAGTTTGGCTTGGAGCCAGAGGCAGCGGTGGCCATCGAAGATTCCGCAACAGGAGCCGTAGCCGCACTGGCCGCAGGAGTCGCTTGTCTGATTTGTTCCAACCGCTTCACCGACCAGCAATCTTTTCCAGAAGACACTCACCGCATCCGTTCGCTGCAAGATGCCCAACGCTGGATTGGCGAACGGTTGGCAGAGTGAGCATGGCGCAAAGCGACCTCGCTCCGGAAACCCCGGTCCTGCTGTTTGACGGAACCTGCGTCCTTTGCAACCATGCCGTCCAGTTCATCCTCAAAAATGAATCAGAAACACGCTTGCATTTTGCCTCGTTGCAGAGTGATTTGGGGCAACGCCTGCTCCGTGAGCATCGGGTTCCCACGCAACTGGACTCGATGGTGCTGGTTGAACACGACGGCGCACACGCCAAAAGCGAGGCGGTTTGGCGCATCGCCCAATGGCTGCAACCACCGTGGCAATGGCTGAACGGATTGCGCTGGATCCCGCGTTTCTTGCGTGATTGGGGCTACGATGTCGTCGCCCGCAATCGCTATCACTGGTTCGGCACCCAAGACGCCTGCCTGATTCCGGACGAGCAGCAGCGAGCGCGTTTTCTAGATTTGTAGCCCTCGCAAAGTTCCTGCGGAATCGTTGGAGCCTGCCCGCCGCCGGACTTGTAAGATGCGCTCGTGTCCTTGCAAATCGTGGTGCAGCAGCTCAAATTCCAACTCCGGAATCTCCGCAACCAGTGCCCGCACCGCCTCGCCCTGTCCGGCACCAAGCTCGCAAAGCAACCGCCCCTCCGGACGCAACAAGCGCACGGATTCCTTCAACAACAAGCGGATACAATCCAGCCCGTCTGCGCCCGCAAAGAGTGCAAGTTCCGGTTCAAAACGACGCACTCCGGGAGCGAGAGCGTCGTCCCCTTCGGCAACATAGGGCGGATTGCTCACCAGCAAATCCCACTCGCCTTCGTCTGCAAGCCCCTCCAGCCCGTCGCCTTCAAGCAGTGTGATCGAATTGTTGCGTGGAGCGAGCAGGGAGTCATGGTGGTGCAGATTTTGTTTGGCAATTTCAAGGGCTTCCGCAGATTTTTCTACCGTGACAATGCGGAGATCGGTCACTTCAGAGCAGAGAGCGAGAGGAATCGCAGCAGAACCGGTGCCGAACTCCACGATGCGCAGCGGGGTGTCGGGGTTGCGGAATCCAGATTGACGGATCATGTGCAGCGCGGCTTCCACCACACCCTCGGTTTCCGGACGAGGAATCAGCACGCCGGGAGCCACATGGAGAGTGAGCGACCAGAAGTCCTGAGTGCCCAGCAGGTAGGCGACCGGACAGCCCTCGGCGCGTTGGTCGATCAGTTTTTGGAATTGATCGACTTGAGAAATGCTAAGAACATCAGATTCATGGAATAGCAACTCCGCACGTTCGCAGCCCCGCACGAAGGCGAGCAGGAGTTCTGTATCCAGCCACGCGGTGTCCGAGCAGGATTTGAGTTCGCGGATTCCCCAGTCGCACCAGTTTCGGACGCTACGAGGGGGTCTGGAGGTTTTCATGTCCGCCTGCATCGCCTCTCACCAATCCGGTGCCATTCCAATCCCCCAAGCATAGCAGGGGTCAGTCCAGTAGAAATTTCCCCTTTTCAATCAGCTTGCGATCATCAAGAAAAAGAGCACCTTCTACACGCAAATCCTTGATCAAATCCCAGTGAAATGCCGACTGATTCACACCGCCACATTCCGGATACGCCCGCCCCAGCGCAATGTGTACCGTGCCGCCAATTTTCTCATCAAACAACAAATCGTAGCAGTAGCGGCTGATGCCGAAATTGGTCCCTACACCGAATTCGCCGATGCGCTTGGCCCCTTCGTCCATGGCAAGGAGTTCTTTGAGAAGCTTCTCATTTTTATCGGCATGGGCCTCCACCACTTCCCCTGCGAAAAAGCGTAAACGGATGCCCTCAATAAACTGCCCTGCAAAGACTGCCGGAAACTCGAAAGCAATGTGTCCTTCTGCGCTGTTGTCAAGCGGCGCAGTGTAGATTTCGCCTCCGGGCATGTTAATGTGCCCGTCATCAATCACATACTTTCGACCCGTCGTGGTGAAGCTCAGGTCCGTGTCTCTGCCGACGATCCGGATGCGCTCCGAGGCTTGCAGCACTTTTTGAATCGCTTCGTAGCGTACACGCTCTTCCTGCCAGTCCAACAGCGTTGCGTTGAAGAAGAACTCCATCATCTCCTCGGTACTCATGCCCGCCTGTTGGGCAAACGCGGAATTGGGAACACGAACCAGTACCCAGCGGGTCAACTGGGTGCGCAGGGCCGAAACTTTGCCGAGAGCACGCCGAAACGCCGTGATCCGCTCTGAAGCGATGCCTTGAAATTCATGTGGGTTGCTGGCTCCGCGCAAGCCGATGTACACATCCGCCCATTTCATGCCCTTGCCCTGAAGCTCATGAGTGCGGTCAAACTGCTCCGGAGCGCCCCAGCGCATGAGATCACGCTGAAGCAGGGTGGACTGAAATTCGATGTGTGGGTGGGCACCGGCACGAAGCGCTGCGGCATGAACCGCCCGGGCCAACGGCCAAGTGTCGGTTTCCATCATGGTGATCAGCACACGATCCCCCGGACCCGTTGTCGTCGAATAGTTGACCAAGATGTCGGCAAGCTGTTCCCAGCGTGGATCAAGCATGATTATTCAGTCGGTGAGGATCAGCGTAGTGTTGCAACTTTGTCCATGAAGCGACGCACCCGCTCCGGATCAACCGGATTCCAAGTGTCGCCCTCGCGCTTGAGGTGCGAGCCAATCACGCAGCCATCCGTCACTGCGAACAGTTCGGCAACCGTGTCAATCGTAACTCCGGTGTTGGCCAGCAGGGGGGTCTCCGGAATGACTTCGCGCACCTGCCGCAGTTCGGTTTGGTTCACTCCTTCGCCAGTCATTGGCCCGGAAACGCAGATCACATCCGCCTTTGACGAGAACACCGCACTCTTGGCACGAACCGCCAGCGGTCGGGTGTCCAGCGAAGTGGCGAACTCCGCGTTGATGTTAAAAAGCAATTGCAGGTCCCGTCGCCCCAGATTTGAGCGCAAGCGTGCAGCTCCGGCACAGTCCGGAACCCAAAGCCCCATGTCGGAAGCGTAGGCTCCCGTGTAGATTTCGCGTGCAAAACGGGCTTCAGTCGCCGCCGCCAAGGCCACGGTGGCCACAGGATCCCAGAGGTAGTTCACTCCGAATGGAACCGAGAGCATGGACTTCACTTGGCCAATCACCGCAGCCAATGCTGCAAGGTTTTCCGGAGTTGCCTTGAGGACATAGGGGCGATCAAACTCGTTTCCGAACATGACGGCATCCACACCACCGGATTGCAACGCCTCAAGATCAGCGATCACCGCATCCATGATTCGGCTCATTCCACCAGCACGATCATAATCCGGAGAACCGGGTAGCGCCGGGACATGGACCATCGCGATCACCGTTTTTTCTCCCAGTTGGATGAGTGGTTCAGGCATCACACCTCCAGTTGCTGACGGATGGTGCGCAGGGTGGCATAGCTTGACTTGTAGGCTTCATAAAAGGGTTGGTACTCCGCGTGAGTTTGGGCATTGGGTTCAATCATTCGATCCACCTCCACCATTTGCTGTGCGGCGCTGGGGATGTCCTCGTAAATCCCAGCCCCAACTGCCGCAAGAATGGCACATCCCAGTAGGGGTGCGTCTGGATTCTTAGTGAGGGTCAGGGGCAGGTTGGAAATATCCGAGTGAATTTGCAACCACAAATCGGAGCGTGTCGCACCTCCGGAGACCACGACGCTCCGTGGATGAAAGCCGTTGTTGCGCATGGTTTCCAAAATCAATTCGCTACCAAACGCTACACCCTCGATGGTCGCCCGGAAGAGATGCGCCCGACCATGTTTGAGCGTCAGACCATGAAAGGCACCCCGTGATCTTGGATCCGTGTGCGGAGTGCGATTGCCCTGAAAATGCTCCTGAACCACCAAACCCTCCGATCCCGGAGGCAATTGCAATGCGTCCCGGTTGAGCGCAGAGTAGTCGGATTCTCCAAACAGGTTCTTGAGCCAATTGATCACGGATCCTGTGGAGGTTTGTCCGCCTTCAACACTGTAAAGTCCCGGCAACAGGGCATCCGAGTAGGTGCCCCAAATTCCGGTGCCGTAAAACTCCTTCTCACTCAATCCTAGCTGGAGGTGGGAGGAGCCAGTGATGAAGGCGAGGCTTCCCGGCTGCACAACTCCAAGGCCGATCATGCCAATTTGGGCATCAGCACCTCCTTGCACAACGGGCAAGCCTGTGGGCAAGCCGAGGTGTTCTGCGGCTTCTGTCGTCAGTCCGCCAATCACTTCGCCAAGGGCCAGCACCTCCTGTGGCCACTTTTCGGCCAATGCTTCCAAGTCGAGACTTTTCAGCAACGACTGCGGAATTCCGCCGCGACTGCGGTTGTAGTGCCAGCGACTGGCAACGTTGTTGATACTGGCGACGCGACGCCCCGTGAGGTGCAGGTTGAGGTAGTCCTGATACTCACAAACTGTGAACGCTCGGTCGAAAAGTTCCGGCTCGTTTTGCTGGATCCACAACGCCTTGGGGATCATCCACTCTGCGGAAACTGGGCCGTTTCCATTGCTGTTGATGCACAGTGCTGCGTCCCCTGTTGCCACTAGCTGCTCGGCCTGTTTGGCACTACGGACATCCATCCAGATCAGTGCCGGACGCACAGCATTGCCTGCACTGTCGAGGGCAACGACACTGCAACAGGTGGTGTCCACCGTCATTGCCGTGACCTGATCTGGGCGGATTCCCGCTTTCTTGACCGCCTCCCGGACGGATTGTCCAAGCGCGCTCCACCAGTCTTGTGGATTCTGCTCCGCCCAGCCCGGCGCAGGAAACTCGGTTGCATAGGTGGTTGCAGCGTAGGCGAGTGGAACTCCTGCGTGGTCAAAAACCCCCGCACGGAGACTTTCCGTTCCTCCATCCACTCCGATCAGGTATATTTTCTTCATTTGAAACGCTTTGTCTTATTGGGTGCTAAACCACGAGCAAGAAAGAGGTCGCAAACCTTCCTCGTCACAACCTCCGTTTTTCGTGAACAATGGTGTGACGGCATCACCATTTTTCGTGATCATGCCCTACGGCCCGATCCAAGTGGTGTATCCGCCGTCCACGAAGACGAGTTGACCCGTGGTGTGCGAGGAACAAAAGGATGAAGAAAAACGACGGTGTGAGCGATTTCCTCCGGAGTGGTCAGTCGTTGCTCCAACGGAACCAGCTTCACAATGTTGATGGTCTCGCAAGAACCCAATGGCACCGACTTCTGAAAAAATTCGGATGCTCAGAACGCCGCAGGTTGAACGAAAATGGTGTCTCGAATGGTTGAGAGACCCCAGAAATCGACTAATTTATCACCTCAGAGGACTTCTTGCGAGACCATCAATGTTTTTTTGTACAGCATCTGGATTTGGGCAGTCTCCCCCTTGAGTGTTGTTCCTCTAAAAATCGGGAACAATAACTGTAAACCGGGGGAAACGTACCGGAAAACGCCGTCTATTTGCAAAATTCCAACACTTTACAGGGTGAATTTTGCTGAGGACAGGCACCAACACTCAAGAGGGGGACTATCCGGATTTGCTTGCGACTGAAAAAAACGCTCATACTGATCTGTCAGGCACTCCGCAGGCAAAACGCAATTGACGCGAATGCCCTCTGGATGTGAGCGCGTTGATCGCACCCTTCGCAGCGGCATATCCGGAGGTGTGGCCCTGCCCTGTGACCGCAACCTTCGAGCCGAGGTTGACGATGCAGCCCGGCCCCGTGCGGAGATACGGCAACGCATGGTGGGTCATCGCATAGACATGCAGCAGGTTGCTACGCACGGAGGACATGAACTGTTCTGGAGAGGCCTCAAGCCCCAATCCATCATTGAAACCGGCATTGTTCACCAACACATCCACGCCTCCAAAAGCCGCAACGGTTTGCTCCACGGCCTGACGACAGGCTTGCCCCTCAGAGAGATCGGCTGCAATGAACTGAACCTCCGCTCCTAGTGATTCTGCCAAAGCGACTCCTGCTTCCTGGTCTCTGTCAATCACGGCAACCTTGCCGCCTTCTACTGCAAACGCCTGCACCATTGCTGCATCGATGCCCTTGGCTCCTCCTGTGACAAGCATCACTTTGCCTGACAGTTCCAAATCCATTTATGTTCCTTGTTCAGTTGATCAATTCACCAAGAATCAGACCACCTGACCGTCAGGGCCGATCACCCCTTTGGTGAGGAAAAAACAACCATAGGGCCGCCGTTCGCAGGTGGCCACCACCGCATAGGTATTGTGGGCCAGGTCATAAAAATCAAAGCGTTCGACCGAACCCAACTTCCAGTCCCGATCCGTCCCTTCCAGAGCGGCTTGGTGGAGTTCCTCATGCACCTCCAGCTTGGTGTCCGGCTCGCCCACCACCTGCATGTACTGAAGCGGAGTCTCAATGAAGCTGTCCAGAGGGAAAACCGAGAGGATGGCGCGGGCTGCTTCCGTTGTCCCCACTCCGTCCAGCCGGATCACTTCGCCGTGAATGGTGGAGGAGGCCACGGAGTCCGCCGGGAAATTGCTGTCCACGAGGGTCAGCACGTCGCCGTGTCCCATGGCACGGAGGACGTAAAGCAAATCGGGGGTGAGCAAGGGGTCGAGGTTTTTCAGCATGGAGTCTCGTCAGGATTGGGTTCAGTTTATTAGCAAGGGCCTACTCTCCTCAGTCGAGTCGGTAAAGCCGTCCGGCATTCAGGTGAAACAGCTTCTCCTGCGCCGTTTGGGAGCGATCCGCGATAATTTCCCGCAGTACGGAAATCCACTGTGACAAACTCGCGCCAAGAGTGCAAACCGGCCAATCGCCTCCGAAAATCACGCGGTCTTCCCCGAAAGCATCGAGACAGGCGTTGACGGTTGGAGCCAGCGTGGTCACAGACCAGCCCTCTTCGGCTCGGGCGATGATTCCGGAAATCTTGCAAATCACATTCTCAAATCTCCCCAGCATTTGCAGGGCCGCAAGCCAGTCCTCCCTTGTGTGACCGAAGTCTGAGTCTGCACTGGAAGGAGTCGGTTGCCGTTCGCCATTCACAATGTAGGGGTCCGGGTTTCCACAGTGGTCGAGGATGAAAGTGGTTTCCGGAACTTGACGGCAGAGTTCCACAACATCGGGAAGTTCGGCAGGTCGGATACAAATGTCAAACAGCAACCCGCGCCTTCCCAACTCCCGGACGCCCTTCACAAACTCGGAAGTCCGGCAGTGCCCGGGGAGGATTTCTGGATTGTGCAACACTTGCCGGACTCCCTTGAGGTAGGGATTTTTCGCATTGTCATCCAGAAATTGCTTGAGCCGAGACGAACTAGGGTCCGCGGAACACACAAGGCTCTGCATGGCGTTTTCCGAATCCTGACAGTGGGGGGTGATGTCATCAATTTCTTGTTGCTTTTGGTCCGCATGGGCGTCCACCTCCATGTAAACGGTGCGGCAGATGGCTATGCCCTCCGCCGCATTCTGGTAATCCGACATGCGGAAACTTTGATTCAGCACCGGAACCCCATGCACCCAAGGCAGGTTCAGGCGTTCCAAATCCCAGAGGTGCTGGTGTGTGTCCGTGATTTGCAGCATGTTTGGGGAATTGCTTGAAGAATAAGGTTGACGAAGAACCCACGAACACAGAGATCGTTCACGGATTGCGACGCTTGTAGTCCTCAAGGGCTTGCTTGAGGTCATCATACTCATCACAACCGAAGAGGCACTCTTCATCCAGCACCTTGAGGTGGGCTGCGGCTTTTTCGGGCTGTCCAAGCTCAAGGTAGAGTTCGCCGATGTACTCGTTCGCGCCGAGGTGTCCGGGTTTGAGGCGCAAGGCTTCACGGTAGTGCGTGAAGGCTTCGTCCACCCGGTCGAGTTTACGGTAGCTGTAGCCGAGCAGGTTGTGAATGTCCGGATTGTCCGGCTCGCGTTGCAGTGCTACTTTGAGTCGTGAGAGTGCTTTGGAAAAATTGTCGTAGTCGAGCAGCATCCGTGCTTTTTCCAAATCCGGATCCTTTGCCGCCTCGGAAGTGCCGCTCGTGCTGTCGTCCGAATCTTCAGCAAGTGCCACCGGGATCGCGCAAAACCATCCCAGCGCGAGTACACCGAGGGCGAGGAAAACAAGTTTAGGTTGCGTCATGGCCAAAGGTGCGGTAGGAATTTTGGGATCAAATGCCGATACTTGTTCAGCGTAGAACAGCCCCGGCTGCTTGTCCACCTCGATTCGACCTTGACCATGCACCAAACCCTGATTGACTGTGAAACCCTGCTTGCGCACCTCGGCCACTCCGATTGGGTGATCTTTGACTGCCGCTTCGACCTGAGCGACGCAGACGCGAAGGAGCGCGACTACCGCGCAGGCCACATCCCCGGCGCGATTTACGCAAACCTCAGCCGCGATCTCTCCGGACCCGTCATTCCCGGCAAAAGCGGGCGAAATCCCCTACCTGATCCGGAATCCCTCCACCGCCGTTTCTGCAACTGGGGCATCGGTCCCAAAGTGCAGGTGGTCGTGTATGACAGTGGCCCCGGCTCTTTTGCGGCTCGGCTCTGGTGGAGCCTACGCTGGCTGGGACACGAGCGGGTCGCTGTGCTGGAAGGCGGTTGGAAGGCGTGGAATTCCCAAAACTTGCCCCTCAGCACAGAAGTTCCGAAACCCGTGCCGTGGCGGTTTCCACTCCAACTTCAGGAAGGCTGGGTGGTGGATGCCGAAACCGTTTTGCAAGCCTCCACCAATCCGGAGGTGCGGCTCATTGATGGGCGCGGGGCCGACCGCTTTCGTGGCGAAAACGAAACGCTCGATCCGGTTGCCGGGCACATTCCGGGAGCGCGGTCGCTGCCGTCGCTTTCCAATGTTGGAAAAGATGGGCAGTTTCAAGATGCGGAGGAATTGCGGAAGAAATTTGAGGGAGTCTTGGCAGGCTGCGCGGTGGAACAGCACATCAGCTATTGCGGATCCGGCATCACGGCCTGCCACAATCTGCTCGCAATGAAACACGCCGGGTTTGCAGCCGGACGGCTCTATCCGGGTTCGTGGAGCGAGTGGATCACTGATCCAAAACGACCGATTGCGACCGGAGTGGCTTAACCAAAACGCCCGTAATCGTCCTCAAAACGCTCGATGTCGTCCTCGCCAAAGTAAGCACCGGTTTGCACTTCCACGAAGACAAGATTTTTGGAACCGATGTTTTCCATGCGGTGTTTGGTTTGACACGGAATGTCCACAGCCTCGCCAGCACTCAGGTCAATTTGCTCTGCATCAAGCGTCACCCGCCCGTTTCCGGAAACGACAAACCAGTGTTCGGCGCGGCGTTGGTGGCGCTGGAGGCTGAAGCGTGCTCCGGGATTCACCGTGATGCGCTTGACCTTGTGGTCGGTTTCGTCCGCAAGCACTTGGTAGCTCCCCCACGGGCGTGCGCTGGCTTCAAGTTTCATCGTGAACCTCCCGGCTATCGGCAGGGGCTTGTTCGCGGTTGGACATGCCGTAATCCCGAACGATTTCGGCAACCCGCAGGCGGTAGTCCAGAAAAATCCCGTCCCGTCCTCGTGCTTGTGCGAGGCGATGCTCTTCGAGTTGCCGCCAGCGTTTGACAGAGTCCTCGTCGCGCCAGAAGGAGAGCGAGAGCAGCTTGCCCTCTGTTGTCATGCTCGTGAAGCGTTCAATGGAGAGGAAACCGTCAATGGCCTCCAACTGCGGACGCAGACGGGCGGCGAGGTCCAAATACTCCTGGCGGCGTTCCGGGTCTGGAGTGAATTCAAAGATAACGGCAATCATTGGGTTGTTGTGCGGTAGAGTTCAAATCCACGCGCCTGATAATTACGGAGGGCGCTGGGGTGATCAAGTGAGCAAGTGTTGACCCCCACCCGTTTGGTGCCGCCCAAATTCCAAGCGGTTTTAATGGCGTGGGAGAGCAAATACCCGCCAAATCCCTGCCCAATGAACTTGGAGACGATTCCGAAATAGGCCAGTTCCACATGCCCACCTTCGGCTTCTTGCAATTCGTAGTAACCTGCCGGAGAGCCTTGGGAGTAGGCCACCCATGTGCGGAGATTTTCTGCTTCGGCATACTGCTGCCATTGCTCATTCGTCCACGAGAGCTTGTCAATCCAGTTCCACGGGCCTCCGATCCATTCGTACAAAAAACGGTTGAGCGCGTACTGCTTGACCACGCACTCTGTGACTTGTAAACCCTGCGACTCCTGTTTTTCGTTGAGGGCATCAGGCGAGTTCATTGCCAAGTAGTAAATGGTGACGGGGGCCACTGCGTTCGTCTGGCTCACCCCAGTTCTAGCCAAACGGGTTGGTGATCCGAGGCTGCGGTTTCGGTGTTGACCTCGATTTTTTGCACCGTATCGACCAGATCATTGGTGATGAAGAAAAAATCCCGGCAGTGTGGGCCATCCGGCCACTGTTTGACATCGTGCAACCCGCAGGTCGGTGGGTGGGGTGTGTCCGGCTGCCAGCGTTGCCACGCATCCACCAGAGCATGATCCGGGGCTTTGACGGCTTCTGTGAGTAGGCGGTAAGCGGCACTCTCCGGCAAAAAATTGAAATCGCCGCAGACGATCATTGAGGGAGACTGCGGAACCAGCGAGAACGCGGTTTCCGGACGATCCAGTGGCGGTTGTCGCATTTGTGCGGAGGCCTCTAGGTGGAGTTCCTGAATGCGGGTGGCTTGGGCTGCTCGCTGGCGTGGAGAGAAGAATTCGAGATGAGTGGTTGCAAAGCGCACCCAGCCGACCTCGGTTTCCACGGTCACTTCACTCAGCATCCTCGGCATTGAGGACGCCTTGGCATCCGCTGGATATGTGAGGGCCAAATGTCGCACCTGTGAGGGAGCAAGTTTGGAAAGGATCAGATTGCCAAACTCCCGGAGTTTGCCGTCAACTCCGCCGGAGCGCTCCAGTGCCGCTCCGTAAAAGGCTTGGTATTCCGGAAAGAGTTCTCGCAACTGCTCCAATTGATCGACTCCGGAATCCGTGTTTGGGTCCCAGCGTGAGATTTCCTGAAGCCCCATCACGTCCGGCAATTCGCGGCTACGGATCACGCGGGCAATGCGCTTCAGGTCAATGTGGCCATCGGCACCGCCTTTGCCATACTGGATGTTCCAACTCAACAGACGCATGATTTCCCAAAAATGAACGTTTCGTAAAAAACCACAAATTGCACGAAAATTTATTTCACCGGTGATTTTTATGTGTGCAGACTTTGGTGACGGTGTTGGCCTTAGGTATTCAGGCTAACGGGCTTTGTTGCGTCTGTAAACCACCCTGTGGGATTCAGGGAGGGGGAGGGCAGGAAGAAGGGGAAAAACCGACCGTGATCGGTTCAAAGGGGGAAACGAGCTTCGGTCCATGAAGCTCAGCAGGGGTGGGTTGAAACTCCTGAAGAGATGACGACGACGACTCTCTCATAGGACTCAATAGAGTTCTGGATCCTGCACGTCCTTCATCTCCAGCACGTCTTCAGCGATCAAGAAATCGTAGCCCAACACAGGTTCTCCCACCACCTTCTCGATGCGGTTGATCTTTCCGCCTCTTCTGAGGTAGCGAGACAAAGCATCGTCAAGCTTGTCCCGGCTGATCTCCGTGGTCATAGAATACTCCTTTCACACGAGGGTTGAATGATTTTCCTGAGCAACCCGCCTCACGGCGTTGTGCTCCTGTTTGTCCTTAGAGCAAATTGCAGACCCGCTGGTTGCCCCACGACAAAAAAACCATTTATACCACTGTTTTTATTGAATATAATTTTATGATCTAAGGGGGAGACCCCAAAAAAACCCGGAGCGAGGCCAGAGGAAGCGGACAGAATTCTGTGGAAAAATCTTGCCGCCAAGGAATTAGGAAGGCAGGATTTTTCCGGGGTTGAGCAGATTGAGCGGATCGAGTGCCTCTTTGATCTGGCGCATCAGTGCCACGGACTCTCCGTGTTCGCGGTGCATGTACGGAATCTTTCCGTAGCCCACCCCATGTTCTCCGGTGCAGGTGCCTTCCATGCGGAGGGCGCGTGTGATGAGTCGATCATTGAGCGCCTGATATTTCGGTAATTCCTCGTCCTCATAGTCCGGATGGATCAGGTAGGTCATGTGAAAGTTGCCGTCGCCCACATGCCCAAGAATAGGCGCGAGCAGTCCCTGCTCCCTGACATCCTGCTGTGTCTCCAGAATGCACTCGGCCAAACGGGAGATCGGCACACAAACATCAGTCGGCCAGCCTCGGCATCCGGGACGAAGCGCGAGGGCAGCGTAGTAGCCGTTGTGCCGTGCCTCCCAGAGTTTTTGGCGATCCTGCTCCTTCGTGGCCCACTGAAAATTACTGCCCCCGTTTTCATCAGCAATCTCACCCACGCGCTCCGCCTGTTCCGCCACCGAGGCCGGAGTGCCATGAAATTCGAAGAAGAGCGCGGGCTTGACGGGATAATCGAGATCGGAGTAGCGATTGATGGCATCTATCTGCACCTCATCCACCAACTCGACGCGCGCAACCGGAATGCCCATTTGGATGGTGAAGATCACAGTATTGACCGCGCCTTCCATCGAGTCGAACGAGCAAACCGCCGCTGACATTGCCTCCGGAATGCCCTGTAGCCGCAACTGGATTTCGGTGATGACTCCCAACGTGCCCTCGGAGCCGACAAACAACCGTGTGAGATCGTAACCCGCCGCCGATTTGCGGGCACGGGTTCCGGTGCGCAGGATGCGGCCTTCGGCGGTCACCACGGTGAGGCCCAGCACGTTTTCACGCATGGTGCCGTAGCGCACCGCATTTGTTCCGGAAGCGCGAGTTGCCGTCATGCCGCCGAGCGAGGCATCGGCTCCGGGATCAATCGGGAAAAAGAGGCCGGAATTGCGCAGGTGGTGATTGACCTGCTTGCGCGTCACCCCGGCCTGCACCCGGCAGTCGAGGTCTGCCGCGTTGACCTCCAGCACCTGATTCATGCGCGTGAGGTCAATGCAGACTCCGCCTTGTAGTGCCGCGACATGACCTTCCAGTGAAGTCCCGGTGCCGTAGGGAATGATCGGAGTGCCATGCTGCACACACAATTTCATAATTTCGGCGACCTCCTCGTTCGATTCCACAAAAACCACTGCGTCCGGAGGAGCCGACGGGTGAAACGACTCGTCCCGTCCGTGCTGCTCCCGGATGGTCTCGCCCGTGGAACAACGCTCGCCAAACAAGGCTCCAAGCTCGCGGATGCAGGATTCGGAAGGCGGCAGGGTTCGTTTTGGCAGGACAAGTCCCATGATACTTTCTTGACAGGATGGTTCAGAAAAACAAGCCACAGGGGAAGGCTTTGAAAAAAGTATGATCCGCTTCGGGAGGTCGCGCAAGCTCTAGCTCTTCGGCGCAACCTGCTCGCGTTGCTGCTGGTAGTGGCGGAGTTGCCTGCGTAGCTCTTTGATGAAGCCCCGGAGTTGTTCGGAGAGCAGGGGATCGTACGGGGCGTCGGCTGCAAGGTCAAGAAGGATTCCAAGGATGCGCTGCTCCTCGGCCTCAGTGTCCGGAAGATCGCGGAGATCGAGGACGTTCACCAACTCGCGCAGGCGGCGGCTGACCGTCCGGAGACGTCGCAGAACCGCTTCGTGAAATTCGCGCTGGCTTTCGACCACAAAGGTGAACTCGCCGGAGCGGGTGACGTGCGGGCCGTGCAACGTGTCTTGATCGGAAGCCTCCACCCATGCTGTCACATTGTCCCCGGCCCGCAGGGCGCTTGCGGACAAGCTCCACTCAAAGAGTTCTTGATGGCTTGAGAAACGATCCTCGAAGGACTGGACGATTTCGCGGTAGGAGCGTCCGTTGGAGGCAATGCGGTAGTGCAGCACAATCTGCTTAAGCGCGTGGTCGTCCTCTGCGAGCAAGTCCACGGGCAGCGTGGACATGTCGAAAATGTGCGGCAGGCTCGGCCAAGTCACGACCAGCAGCGGTGGCTCATCCGGACGCACCTGAATTTCCACGATTTGCCCCCGCCAATCGAGCCGCAGGGTGCCGGAGTTTTCGAGGGTCAGCGACGCACTCCAGCGTCCGGAGCCTGCCAGCCAACGCAAGGGGCGGAATTCCACAGCGGCGGAGAAACTGCTTTCATCATCAGAAGGTGGAGCGGTGAGCAGCGTGATCTCTAGACGGCTGCCCTGTGGAACTTCCAGCGAGTCCGGCAGTGTCGGGAAAACTTCAGGAGGGCGCTTGAGGTACGCAGGAAAAAGCAATCGGTAGGTTTGGGGGATTTCTGGCGGAGTGGAAACGAGCGCAGCGAGTTGCCGGAAATTCGGGACTCCGTGCAGCAGGGAAAACACCAAAACTCCCTGCACCACCACCACGATCAACCACGGGAGGTGCCAGCGCGGAAAGCAGCGGTTCCTGGAGTTTTGGAGGGCCGATTCCAATTGCTGACGATGCTGCTCCCGGAACTGCTCGTGAAGTTCGTTCCCGGAAGGCGCAGACGCCAGTTCCAGTTCGGTCCGCAGAGCTTCCGCCAGTGCGTAATCGCGTTGGGCAATGCGGGGCAGCAGCCGTTCCGGAGAACCCCCCAACCACGCAGCCCACGCCACCACGACCAGCAGTAAACCATCCAACACGCCCCACTGCCAACGCGGCAGTTCCGGGATGTGCAGCTGGCTCAGTCCAAGCAGCAGCACACTGCCCGCGACGCTGGTGACTCCCGCTCGCCTTAGCGTCCACCGCCACTGCTGGCGACGCAACCACGTCCGGAGCGTTCCGGACGGCGGGGAAACCATGTACTCAGTTCACGATGGTGGGATGCTCCAGAAAATCCGAGAGGTCGTCCAGCATCTTCGCAAAGACGTGGGTTGCATAATCGACCTTGGACTCATTGTCCAAAAAACTACTCTGGAACGATTCCGCGAGTTCCTGCACCGCGTGAGACACGTTTTGCTCGAACCGATAGCTGGTGTCGTCACCAACGAGCGTGTGATACTGCTCGATTTTTTGCTCTGAAGGGGTCATGCCATTTTCTCCATCATTTGCGGATTATTTCCGTTTAGCAAGCAAGACAGCCCACCCCTCCAAATGGAAGGAGAGGGCAGACGAATGCGTCCGGATCTGAACGCCCGTCTTCACGATGAAACAGTCCGCCCATCCAAAAATGGGCGGCTTGGTCGTGACAAGTTGGAGCAAGCCTTCCCAATGGAAAACATTACAGCCGCACAAGTGCCAAACCACACAGCACAGCCCCGGAATCCTAGGTTCGACTGCAAGGCAAAGCCCCAGTCCCGCCTGCTTTCGGCGGCTCCAAACTTGCTTGTCCAAGAGCAACTCCCGTCCATGGGAGACCGTTTTACCTGTTCCTCCCATCGGCACATTTCCGCAAGAACTTTAGCCCTATGTTGCAAATTTGTTTTCGACGAGCCTGTGGACCCCTGTTGGGCCTCCTGTTGCTCACTCTGCCCGGCTGGGGATTTGCTCAGGAATTTGCCACCGACCGCCTCTACATCCGCCAGCACGGCAAAGCCCGTTGCCTCCGCGACGTGAAGGAGTACGTCGAGACCGAGCGGGGGCGTAGCGAGCACACTGTGGAGCATGACCGACTCATCAACAACACCGTCTGGTTCCGCTTCCGCAAGGGCGTGAACCTCAGCGAAAACCAGCAAAAACGTCTCAAGGAACTCCGTCAAGGCCAGTACCGCAAATCCACTGCCCTCACCCCGCAGCAACTCTTCCGACAGCGGGCTGCCTTGGCCAAGGAACTGCGCAAAAATTGCGGGTGATGCCAACCTGCGGGCTGAGCCCGCACTCGCTTCAAGGACAATCATGATGATCTCAGCCGGACTGAAATCACACTTCTGTTTGATTCAGATGCTGTACGGGGAATACGAGAAGACTAGGTCGTCCAGCGAGGCACTAAACGAAGATGGGGGCTGACAACAACGGATCAGACTGTGAACACGGCAAAGCAAAGCGGAGAAATAACAGGAATCTGAGGAGTGAGGGAAATTTACGGTATTGGCATATCATTAAATGACATGGTGGCAGTAGCTACCAAGAACATGAGCGGTTGTATTCGACGATGAACCAGTGGGTCACCCGGTTATGCCACCAGTCCTTCTTGGAGAAGGAGAG
>LWDU01031929.1_pt1 | contig 48139 bp, 30 predicted proteins | sample 727161 | NCBI WGS metagenome assembly LWDU01 (sample SAMN04566230, study PRJNA314399) | hydrothermal vent metagenome | isolation source: deep sea hydrothermal plume seawater | place: Mexico: Gulf of California, Guaymas Basin | collected 2004-07-11
GAATACTGCATATCGAGATGATGAGCGAGATGGTAGAGTACCATCATTGCTCCATGACAGATTAATTGTATCTGCATCAACCTGAGTTTGAGTTGTACCTGCCAACTCAACCCACCCTGTACCACCCTCATACCAAAGAGAATGCCCAACTGTTGGGTCTGCGTCTAAAGTCACAGTCAAGTCTTCGCTGTTAACATCAGTAGGTGCAAGTATTCCACTTACTTCCATCTCGAATGCACAGACTGAATCGTACCTAGCTGTGCTGCCAGGTAATTCTTGGTTTGTTACACCATCAGCATCTGAGAATTGTGCAGTGTACTGCTGATTCCCAGCATACAGAATATCGTATTCAGCACTCCAGCAATCTCCAGAATTAACGTTGGAATAGTTATTCCAAACATTGAATGTTAGTTGTGCAGATGCATCTGCACCCCAGTAATCCACTACTGTAACAATCATTGTTGGGGAGCCCAACCACATAAGATTCATGTCAACTGTACAATCAGGACTTCCTCCCATAACATTGCCTGTCATTGGATCTTGCTGACCACTACACATATCCAACTGTGGGTCCATCTCATTACCAGACATCGACCACATGTACCCAAATGGATCAGGATTTCCATCCATATCCATATCAGGCTGGCTAAGATGTTCTGCACGTGCAGAGAAGGTGATGTGTGTTCCATCAATGATGTCACCCTCAACTTCATCCATTGTCAGGTAAGCCGATGGGCCCGAGTTTAGGACTTCAAAGTGTCCAGTGCGCATGTCGTTAGCCGTGTTCATGTCAACCTTACAGTCAGGAGTAGTAGAGAGCGTACAATCAGTAGCGTTGTCACCATCAGTCATTGATGCGTCAATTAAATTAACGGTCGCACTTACTGAAAACATACCTGGGTCAATCATTATCGTATTGCAAGCAGTTGCTTCAAGAGTAGCCGGGAACATTTCTCCCAAGTACTCGTGCGAGGTTGAACCTTCAGGGTCATCTGGGTTGTCACATTCTGTTGCAGGGAAAGGTGAGCCCATGATATCATCGCCATTTGAATCCTTTACGTTGAACATAACCATCCAATCATAGTTGATGTTTCGGTCGCTACCACTGTGAGCAATGGTTGCGAAAAGCCGAGTCATTCCAGCGTCCAATCGGCCGCTTTCTTGACGAGGGTTCATCATGATAGGAGGCAAAGGTTGCAGTTATCAATGCATCATTGTTTCCGTTTCTATCGTCAAGAGTATGGTCGCGCTCTTCCATAGTAATGGTTGGAGCAGCAGGTGGGTGAGCGCCTGATTGGTCTTCTGTTGATATCATTTCATACATAGTATACTTAGATAGAGACGACATGACTGTGAATGTCCCTACGCCATTTGCGTTAGCCGAATCTCCTTGGATAGTACCTGCAAAGGTGTATGCGGTCTGGAAGTCAGGGACTTGGCGGGTTTCGCCCCTGTCACTTGCCATCTCAAGAGTTGGCGGTTCCATTGAAAGGTTGCTGAATACTTCAATGTCATTTGTGGTCAAATTTTGGCCAGCGCCAAACAATTCACCGAAGTTTACTGTCCATGTACATGAACTAGCACCTGGTCCTTGAGGGCAGTTTTCCATAGGCCCAGAGTAGAAAACATTGAAACAGGGTTAGTATTCGTACCATCGTCATGGAATGCTTGGAATAATCCATTCATTGTGACGTCCATCTGAACATCACGAGGGGCCCACTCTGCACTACCATTGACAAATGCTGTCATAGTAAATCCATGTGGACCTGCGCCAGACATTGGGTCGTCTCCTGAATCCCAAGTAAGTTCTGTTGAGATATCATACCAATCCACTACATCAACATCATAATCTAGGATGTTGTTGTTCAAATTGGTGTCTTGATCAGCAGCATCAATCTCGATATGAATTGTATACATACCGGGTACTGCTGGTGTCCAAGCCAGATTTGCTCCAGTTGAATCACGAACAATATAATGGCCGTTAGCCAAATAATCGCCAGATGCAAAGTTTTGGATACCACAAGAAATTATGTCATCACAAACTGCAGCGTCTTCAGCATTGATTAGCAATGAAGATGAGTTACTCTTAGGAGATACAGTTACAGTAACTGTCAATTCAGATATATCGTTGTCACCATCGTTCTTGATGACGATGTCGAATAATACCTCCTCTCCAGCGTCCACGGAATTTCTTACCGTGCCGGTCATATCAGTCGTTGATTCACGAGGTGAGTTTGCACCCATCAACCAAACCTCATAATCGGCTCGGCCATTGGTATCATCCACCTGCTCTTTTTCATTCAATTCTATTGGGTTTAGGCTTGCTACGATGCTCATTAACATCAGTCCTCCCACTAAGGGATTACCCCACCTGTTCAATCCATATTTATACTATGCGCGAGTCTTTGTTAGGTAATTCACTTGTAAACGCACAATCGTATTGATTTTGGTACATAAATTTTGTATCATTCGATGTCCCGTAGCGCCTCGGCAGGGTGTATAGATGCAGCCCTTCTGACAGGCCACGCAGTAGCCAAAATCGTGAGCAAATAAGCACCCAAAATAATCAGAGTAATCTGTCCCCAAGGAAGTACAAATTCTGCACCTTCATCCTTCAGGAATTTGACATACAATTGGTAGTGAAAACCGACCCCTACAGCAGCCCCATTCAAGATGCCCAGAAGACTCACCCAAGTCAACTCTGTGAGATACCCAGCAATCACCATGCCACGTTGGAATCCAAGGGCTCTGAGTATTCCAGTTTGATGAGCACGTTCAGACACATTACGAATAGTAATTACACCTAGTCCAGCGATACCGACAATTAGCCCTAGGGCTAGGAATGCTTGAAGAAGGCCAAACATTGCGAAAATAATTGATTGGATCTCTTTGAATTGAACTTCAATTGCAAACACAATTGCACCCTCTTCTACTAATTCAAATTGCAAGACTTTTGCAACTTCTTCTTGCTCTTCTAAGGTGGCACTCGGAGGGAGTGAGAACCAGATTGAAGAAGGGGTTGCCTCAAAACGCTCAATTGCAATTGGTTTTGCCACACTTACCCCACTAGCAAACCAACCACTTTCCTCATTCATGACTGCACCAATAAAGAAAGTAGAGTTAATGGCAGGATTGAAAGGGTCCTGGACAATTATTGCATCACCAATGTTCAGGCCCATGCCTTCGTAAATCACACCTCGATCACCTTGATAAGATTCAACAGCCAAAGTGTAATCTATCACAACAAGTGTATCATTTTCAAGGATAGCCTGCCAAACATCTTCAGCTGTATCTCCTAAACTTGGCTCCCATGAATGTAAGGGTAAACCGTTCAAACTCGTGAAATTTGAATCAAAACCCCGTATATTCGTATACGTTGATTTATTTTCCAAATCTGTTTCACCTTTCTTATAAACCTGAATAGTAGCGGTATGCATCGTTGCAATGGCATCAAAATCAGAGGATTGTAGTTCACCTAAATCCCATTCACTAGAATTATCTCCGAGGTCAAGGTCTCCGAATGCAACTATTTCCCATTCACCCCGCGCATCCTCGCCGATATCACCAAGCCAGTTGCCGACAAGTGCGGAATAGCCCGATAGAACAACTACAGCAAAAACCACCAAACTGAACATCCCCATGGTCATTGCAGTCCTGAAAGGGGTTGCTAATGGATAGGCCAGTGCAGTAGGCAATACTGATGAAAGACGACCTGAGATGCTTGAGCCTGCTTTTGCTAGAGAGCGTGCAATCATTGGTGCTAAACTTGTCAATAACAACACACCTGCCCCAACTAAGAATAAACCTAAGATAATGAATGATGCATCTCCTAATTCCCAATCAGCCCTGATGGGGTCGGTCCAAATCCCCCAACCGAACATCAATAATCCTAGAATCGTCATGGTCAGGCGAGGAGTGAGAACTGTACGTGAAATTCGTGTGCCTCTGAAAGATAGTGATTCTGGCAATAATTTGGAAAATATGAAGAAAAGTGGAGGTACTAATCCGAAAAGGAATAGGAAACCAGCCGTTAACCACCATGCATATCGACTACCAGTTTCAGGGTCTCCTATCATGAAAGCAAGCACTACGCAAACTATTGCAGAACCGAACATGAAAAGTGAGACGAGTATTGTCCACCAAGGCAGAGAACCTTTCATTCTAATTGGTATGTCGCGCATTGCGGCCACAACATTGAGCCTCGAAATGTAAATTGAGGTCGCCATTAGTGTCATGAAAGTAACTAAGAAACCAATTGAGAATCCACTCAAAAGGCTGTGCCATTCCCAAGAAAAGAGAATCCCCCGTTGAAAGGTTTGAGATAGTACACGGTCAAGTCCTAACATCAATAATTTGGCTACACCAATCCCCGCTACAGCGCCAACGGCACTTGAAACTAAGCCGATAAGTGTGCCTTCTATTACGAACATTCCTCGTAATTCTCCACGATGCATGCCAAGCGCCCTCAGCATACCCATCTCCGATTTCCTCTCATCAGCGAGCATAACGAAGAGATTCATCACAAGTAAAACACCTGCAAAAATGACGAATGAACCGAAAATTAGGAAGAGTGCGGAAAAATTTGCGCCTGAATCAGCAGTAGCTGCTCTAATTTCTGATTTTAGGGCGACTGTTTTGATACCAACTGATTCCGCTGTTGATATCTCATCCGCCCAAGCGGTAATGTTTGCTTCTAATTTGGATAAATTATCATTGGACACCAAGGCAAAGCCACTAACCATCACCATACTGCGGACTGGTTCGTCTCGATTCAGTAGTTGTTGAGCATCCGATATATTGACTACTGCGATTGAAATGTCATCAAGCCCTGGCTGACCTGGCGGAGCCGGTAATTCAGGTACTGTAAACGTGTAATTGAAATCCATCGGTTCGAAAATACCTCTAGCCGCAGCCATTAAACCAACAACTTGCAATGATTGTGGAGGGGTTAATGCTAGCCCATTTGCTGACCAAGTTGAAAGATAGAGATCACCAGGTTCAGGATTAGGAATCCCTACCCCACCAGTCAAAGCGATTGCTACTAGTGGCAAGTTTGAGATGCCATCTATCGATATCTGATATGGTAATCTGCCAGTAATATTCACCCCATCTGATATGAGGACTCCGTATGGAGAGGTTGCAATGGTTCTCTCCCCGTCACTCCATGAAGTACGATTGTCTGTGCCTTGTGCAGGCTGTGTGTCTGAAAGTGAAAAACCAGTGCCATTCCAAATGAACAGACCGCTTTCTTCAACGAATACAGCAGAGGATGAAACCGATAGGATTTCACCCGTAGGTAAGCCGAGTTCATGGGCTGAAACAGGAGTGCCATTAAGACGTGCAGAAGTTGACCGTAAATCTTGTCCGTATAGGTCCCAAGCAAGACCTCCAGAAGTGGCTATTGAACGGCTTGAAGGTGGGTCAAGATTCCAATTGCAAGAATTAAATTCTGAATTGATTTCTTGGATAGATATTTCACAGGTTGAACTAGCGAAAGCACTCTCTAATCTGAGGTATAGGGAATCACCCTCTAATGCCAGCCCACCACCCTCTAAATCCTGGCTGAAATTAGAAATGTCAATAGATGCAGAATCCCAAACTATTGCCCCATCACTATAGGCTTCCCCAAAGAGAAGTTCTACACCACTCTCACTGATACGAAGAGCGACCCCAAGGTCAGCCTCAGTAACCACTAAACTGACTAAATCCCCATCCCCTTCGGGCATAGTAATATCTCGCGAATCTTCTTCTTCACTAAGGGCAGAAAGGTGGATACCTCCTGAGTACAAAGATAGGGCAACGCCATCTCTAACCGAATGTACTGAATCAATTGCCTTTGAATCATCACCGCGTGGAACCCACTGGAACCACTGGCTAGTGTTTTTCATCTGAACTGAAAGTCCTGATGGAGTTGCGTACCAATCAGCAATACCATCTGAATCTATTACAGTAACTTCCGCAGAAATCAGCCCAGTTAAATTCTCACCATTACTTGAGATTTGGAGCAAGGGTGCCATCAACAATTCAGCAACTGAAGCATCAGGAGAGAACGCAGTAATGTTTTCCCTCAGGCTCTCAACCTCATCTCCATAAATTAAACCTTCACCGCTTATTCGTTGTACTGCTAAGGAGAAGTCCTCTGGAACGGTTGCGATTTCTAATCCGGAATCGCCTGCTATAATTACTTCATCAAGAGTTGAATTAATGAAAGGTAATGCTCGTTCTTCGGCATCTTGAGCGTCAAATACACCACCCATTGCTGAGATCGCTATTCGATTAATTTCACCTTGCCGCCCTAAAATTTCTTGAGCCTGAGATAGGCTAGTGTAAATTGTTGAATCGCCGCCAAACTCGTAGCCGGATACTTTTGTTGGCACAATTTCTTGCACTGTCAAATTCATCGTGTCTCGTTTAATCTGACCTGTTTCTGAAACCCCGGACCAACTTACTTCAACAGTATCACCAATTTCTAATTCCATTTTTTCAGCAGCTTTCTCACTGATGTATGCCTCTCCATCATTTATTTCTGAGTAAAGGGGGCCATCATCACCACCAAATGGTTTCCATGTGCCTTGAGTTTGGTAATCCTCATCCATTGCCAACCAGTGAGCGTCATTAGCCTCAACCGTCTTGTGTAATTCTGATTTCAAACCAATTTGCATATTAATCCCAATAGAAACTGCATCTATGTTTGAATTGTTAAACAATGTGTCCACATATCCTTCCATTCTTGTTTGGTTCATCCAAACGGGATTCCCAAAGAGGTCTGAACCGCTGATGATAATATCAGATTCATCTAATGCTTCTGCAAATTCTGCTTGTAGAGTTGCATCAAGACTATCCCCTACAACTAAACTACTGGTGATAATTGCTGAGCCGATAAGAAGTCCAACAATTACTAGTGCGGTGTTACGTTTACGGCGGCGAAGATTGCTAAACGCCATCTGAGCCAACATTCTCCTTCTTCTTGAAAAAGTAAAGTCAAGTAATTGCAGAGAAACAAGTGCTGTCACTAATCCCAAACTGATGGCTGTTGCATACCAACCAAATCCAACCCCATCATATGAGGTTAATTTGACTACACCAATTATCAGTTTAGCACAAAAAAAGGTGATTCCAATGAATAAAACGGTGAAAAGTGCACTACGGCCTAACCTTTGGGATGTGCTACCTCCACCCCCTAAGGGATATGATTCTTCAGAGTTTGACAAGTTAATCAACTCCACTTATTCTTCTTCAGAGCCATCCATCCCCACAAGGCTCTCATCACTTGTAATCAAGCCATCTTGGATTGTTATTAGCCTCGTACATTGACGTGCTATTTCCTCTTCGTGAGTGACGATAACAAATGTGATTCCTTTATTGCGATTCAAATTGACAAGTAATTCCATTACGGATTTAGAAGTTGTCGTATCTAGGTTTCCAGTTGGCTCATCTGCTAAAATTAACGCTGGTTGATGAGCAAATGCGCGGGCAATTGTTACTCGCTGTTGTTGGCCACCAGATAATTCCGCAGGCAAATGGCCGGCCCATTCTTTTAGACTAACTGCATCCAACGCATCTAGAGCAATAACCCTAGCATCCTTGCTAGATTTCCCCTTCAAAATAAGTGGTAATTCAACGTTCTCAACAGCGGAAAGAACAGGGATCAGATTGAAAGACTGAAATACAAATCCAAGCCGGTTTTTGCGCATGTCAGTTCGCTCTCTATCAGACATCTCGGAGAGAGGTTGACCGTCTACCAAGACTTCACCAGCAGTGAACTCATCAAGACTTGAAATACAATTTAGAAAGGTGGTTTTACCACAGCCGGACGGGCCCATTATAGCGACCATCTCTCCCTCTGAAATATCTAAGTCAACTCCCTTGAGAGCCTTCACCTTAACTGAACCTGTGTCGTAGATCTTCCACAATTGTTGTGCCTGAAGTACTGTGGTCATATTTTATCGGGCGGGTTGCACACCTATAATACTCGGCGCACATTAGGTTAATCCATGAGAGAGGAGGAGGCTACCAACGCAGTCAAATTCACGGTGCTCTTATTCGGACCTTTAGCAGAAAAATTTGGTACTAAAACTTTGGAATTTCCGCTAAATATTGGCACTACGATTCAAGATCTTGCGGAGCGAATGCAGATTGCAGAAATGCTGGGCAACGGCATGAAAGTTGCGCTTAACGGCGAGTTCTGTTCTCCAGATGTTGAAATCCCCGATGCTGGTGAAATTGCATTTTTACCACCGGTATCCGGTGGCTGAGGTGGCCCCATCACATTCTGGTACGTTTTCCGTCAATTGTGGTGGTTTCCGCCGAATCATTCAAGGGATTAAACCGACACGCGGGGATTAGAGGTAGTATCCATGATGGGGAGTACGGAGATGCTAGTCATTTTAGCAATTTTTGTATTGTTTTTTGGAATTGAAAGATTGCCGAAGTTAGCCCGTTCCCTTGGAATGGCAAAAGGCGAATTTCAGAAGGGAATTGGCGATTCCCATAACGCAACCGAAGCGGACCTTGAACGCGGTGGTAAAACTGAAACAGCAGAACTCACTGAAAAAGCGGAATCAGCTGGAGTTGAAATTGAAGGAAAAACTGCTGACGAGGTCAAGGATGACCTCTCCGAAGAGTGAATTACTTTTTCCGGATGTTGTAAGGCGAGCCGCAATCACCACAATCACCGTACTCACCACGTTTTTTGGATACGTTCTGCTCATTGCTAATCGCACCACATCCAGAGCATACTAACTGCCAGTGCCAACGTTCAGATATTCCATCAGTCAATACTGGTTGATGCTCAATCCCAGCAACTAAACAGCAATTTTGTAGCCGGTAATCATCTGTTACAAGAGGCGCTTCTAACTCTAAAGCAAGTGCTAAAATCTCTAAATCAACTGGTGATAATCCAGCCAAATCCCCACTCTCTGTTGCAACTTTAGAAGCTAGTTCAAGTGAATTAGCAGATGGAGTAGACCATTGTAAATCAGCCCCATCCAATAACATCTCTCTGTCAGAAGATAGTCTTGCAAGTTCCTCTCTCTGCCCGAACACTACGCACCCAGATAATTGGGGTAATGGCCAATGGAGTAAGGCCGCGGTGTCCAAAACGAGCATGGCTACTGGTTAGGCCACCACTCAATGAGCGTGTCGGTCTCACCTCAAAGGCGAAGATTGATGCACAGAGTGGGTAGCGAGAACACATGAGTGGTTTATCTGAACTAACGGAGCAGGTGACTCTTTGGTTTTCCGCCATTGGTCTAGCAGGCCTAGGATTGATGTCATTCACTGAGGCGTTTATCCAACCAATCCCACCTGATGCACTTGTTATCCCGATGGCTGCTAGTACATCCGACCCAATACGCCTGGTGTCGATTTTCTTGGTTGTCACAATTGCTAGCGTACTTGGCTCATTAGTAGCATGGTGGATGGGAGATAAATGGGGACAACCATTGCTGGAAAAATTCGCTTCAAAAAGTGCGGTTCGTAAGTTCAATACCCTAGTCAAAAGATATGGAGGTTTTGGGATATTTATTGCCGCCTTTACGCCTATCCCCTACAAAGTTCTTGGGTGGTGCGCGGGGATAGGGAAAATGGACCGAACCACATTCGTACTTGCTGGATTTATTGGCCGGTCAATGCGGTTCGGTTTGGAGGTCTTGGTGATAGGTGTTTATGGCGAGCAGTTCATTGATTTCCTTAGTGGCTGGCAGTTCATAGTCGCCTCACTTTTCGGAGCACTTCTTCTCTATCCTGCATGGATTTGGTGGCAAGGCCTATCAGAGTATGATGAAGAAGAGTGAACAACCGATTCGGTTATGCACCCAACCCCCGCCCCGAGGCTGTGGCTCGCGTGGTGTAGTCCGGCCCATCATTGCAGGTTTTCATCCTGTCTACCCGGGTTCGAATCCCGGCGCGAGCACTTTTTCTAAACGCAGTACTGCATTCGCGTAGAGGGTGAGTTAAGTAACCCCAATGTTTGATTTTGAGAGGGGTGAAAACGGGAGCACTTTTGCCCTATGCCGAGTGAAATTAGTTGTAGAGCCGAGTAATGGCGGCCTCATGGTGCTCGGATTGCTGTTGGTTGTTATACTAGTTATTACAGCCTTGATTCGTACAAGAAAATATCAAGATTAAGAGTGCTCAGACTCGATTGCGATAGGATGCTAGTAGGCCTGTTAATACGAGGCCCGCAGCGGCGCCAAAAAATCGCCCTTGCTCGCGAGCACCAGAGCCAGCCAACTCTTCAAACGATAATGCAAGTGCAATTGAAAATGGACCTGCTAAAAATAGAAATCTCACTAGCCAAACTTTCACTGTCGGACGTTTTCCTAGTGGGCGCAAGGTTATCGAACCTGCTTTGGCAAGAATCTGCCAATCAAGAGCCCGCGCTATTGGAGTCAACCTTTCATTGACCATCGGCCGAAGTACCGGTCGGTCTAGGCTATTTTTCCCCCGCCCAGTGATAATTCGGATTCTACCAACCATAGGGCGGTTTTCAATAATCAAATCTAGTATTCGCCTAGACCCCGGTAAATCCATCTCGTGGAGATCAAGAGTTAGGGACCCTCTTTCTTGTCGGATATGGGTTGAGAGTCTCCACGCCTTTTCTGATGACCACGGCAACCCAGCAGCATAGGCCTCTAGAGGAGTTAATAATTCCCTCAATAGGGCCACCTTATCGACTTGAACCTTATTTCCTTTACCACGCTTCAATTCAATTAGACGCCAACCCCCATAGACGAGGGTCAAAGAGGTTACTGCGCCACCAAAATATGCACCAAATTTTACGCTAGCCATAGGGGCACCATCCATTCCAGCGCTGAAGTATGCTAACATGGTAGCCATAGTGCCTGCCATGATCCCCATCACGATGCTGATGGAGAAAAGGTCGCGAAACGTCACCTCTACCATGTAAATCGCTTAGGCTTCTTTGTGTTATGAGTTGCGGCGTAAGAAGGATGATGAAGCATGTTCACTCAGACATTTACGATGGCTGGACTGAATGGACTTCCTGACCGCAATCGCGAAACAAAAATTTCCGATTGGGTAATTGGAATTTCACTAGGCTACCTGATTGCTGCATTCTTAGTCCCAGCACTTCTCCCAGCAGGGAGCATTCCAGAACTCTCAGGTAGGGCAAACACACTAGATTATGTTTGGAAAGACTCTTCTTGGGGTGATTGGGGTAACGAGCCCCACTCTGAAAATGCTAAGATGGGTCACGACCAAGCCCAACACGGTGGTAAATTCGCATGGAGCGAATTGGATATATTCAGTGCTTTTGTATATGGGTTTGGTGACCTCAATTGTCACCAAAAACACGAACGATCTTGGGAAATAAATGAGAACCAAATGCCTGTTTGTACGCGGGATATTGGAATTTTCGCCGGAATTTTTGTTGGAGGATTGATTTTCCGCAAGCGAGGCCTCAACCGTTGGACTGTTAGAGATTCAATAATCTCAATTTTACCAGATGAAAAGGTAGAGCCGTTTTACTTTAATGATAGACGATTTTTACTTGCCTTTGGTGGTATTGCATTGCTATTACTACCTACTGCACTTGATGGGGGGATTCAAGCAATTAGCGAGTATGAGTCAACAAATCTCAAGCGGTTGATTACCGGATTCCCGATGGGGATTGGAGTTGGGTTATTATTCGCCGGAGTTTTTGCTGCTAATCCAAAACCGTTTGAATTTGACGCTGGGAGAGTCCTCTTACCAGCCAATGCGCGTCTAGTACCAACGATTGAAACAGACGATGAAAAATTAGCAGAAATTGCTACTCAAAGCAAGGTGGGTACAACTGCCGAAGATAGTGAAGAATGAAACTAGCTTCAAGATGGTCCCTGTCGCCACCACTTCCTGAATTCATCCACATTCGAAGGTGGCACTACATCCATCATACCTGAACCAAGAACTTCTAATCTTGCAACACACTTCTCCATTGTTTGCACCATTTCAGCAGAGGGGTTCTTTCCAACAATTGCGGACAATGAATTTCTCCACTGCCCCTCTGGATTTTCATCCTGCCATTTTGCAAACTCTTCCTTAAGTGGCCAAATAACCAACCCCAAACGACCGAAAGCCTGCCATTCTGCCCGTAGTTCTGAGCGTGCGGCATCCTTGCCTTTGAGTGGCTTATGAGTTCGAACCCAACCAGATTGTTCATGGAAAAATTTCAGCATCCTGTGGGTATGTCGAGAACTGACAACCCTTACTGGACCGAACCATTTCCTGAGGCTACTTACCTCAGCACCAGGAAGAAGTGAAAGGGTCCCTATTACTGAAATAACCGTGTGACTAATTGGAGACTTTGGTATATTTTTGGCTTGATCATCAGGTATTGCGCAGTATGCTTCTTGGTATAGTGAATTAGCATGTTTCATCACCTGCCACGGTTTTTCCCCATGAAGCCAATTTTTACTGCTACGTTTAGGTGACGTGTCCAGTACTTTGAGTGTTGTTTGTCCGCGCTCCCCTTTGAGCGCTTTTTCAAGCATTACATGTTCAACATCTTCAGATTCAATGTTGAGAGGAATTGGGTGCCGGTGTAAGAATTTTCGAACCTCTTTCTGTATCTTGAGGCGCAGGTCTGCTTTGGTTCCGTCATTGAGTATTGGCCCAACTACAACTCCTTTGTTGAATGGTTTTGGCATTGGCACTTCACCACCAAGAAGAGTCGCATATCCCACCCTGATTTTCTGTTGTAATTCATTGGTTTCAAAATATTCCTGTTTATCCAACACTGCTTCTCTTAGAGTACCATGAGTGATTCTATGAAGTGCTACGATTGGGTCACAATCCACCCACAAACAAAGGTCAGGAATACATGCAGCACTGTTGAGACGAGCGACCTCAGAAAGGCCAATTTTTCCAACGATTCCTTGATAGACAAGAGAAGAATGAACATTTCGTTCTGAAATGACTGCTTTACCCTGATTGAGTCTAGGAAGAATCCAAGCGTGTGAGTGGTCAAGGCGATCAGCGGCAAACAAACTAGCCTCCTTTACAGGTCCAGCATCCCCTGTACGTACGGAATCCACAGCAAGTTTCCCTAAGGGGTGGTCTCGACGGGGTTCCCCTGTCACCCAAATGCCTGAAAAAGTGAACTCTTCTAACAAAATCTCTTCAAGCATTTTTGTGGCAATTCCCTTGCCACTGCCATCGCCTCCTTCAATGGTGATGAGATACATGGCAACGCCTACACCCCATGACAGTCGCCGTGATGAATAAACTTGCGTGATAACGGAGCGTTCTTTGAAAGAACTAACAAGGGTACAACAATAAAAATCATTATTGTTGATCAGCAAACTGACTCTTGGTTAACATGAGTAATGCCATTCCAAGTAGAATAAGTAACGGCCCAAAGAAAATTCCACCGCGGCTAAACAGACCAATACCGCATATCCACTGGGTTCTGCGATACCTAAGGCCTCGACGTGCCTCAAATCCTCCTACTATCCCAATCGCCGCTGAAATCAATGTGATTACTGCTATTGCAGTTGATAATTGCACTGCTGATGCAAGATTGCTTGGTTGGCGCAAGTCTACTGAATCAACACCTTCACCTTCAATTAATGTGAGCGTTAAATCAGGGATTTCTCCTGGTGAGAGGGTTCGTTCAATAGTAACATACCCGTCCATACTCACTCTCAGCAGCATCGCTTCTCTAGCCACCCCAGAAATAGTGAAGCGGCCCTCTGAATTTGTCTCAGTCCGACCTTCCGAATGGTCACCTAAAAGTCGTATCAATTCAATGTCAACACCTTCGATAGCATCGCCACCTGTGTTGTTTACACTGTCTAATTCACTCAGGATTAAGCCGTGTACTTCAGCGTCATCAGTGCGAGAAAACATGGAACTTGATACCAAATCTCTAGGGTCCGCGCTAATTAGCAAAGCACCACTTGCAGCACCGATAACACTGCCTACAATAATCAATAACACTGCAAGATTCATCACCCAGCTTTCATCAGAACGATTTCTCAGGGCAGCAGGTAATCTGACAACTGCAGGGTCCCCTCCATCTTGAACATCAAGAAGGGCTTGCTCGCGACGAGTAGCCCTTGCTCTTTTCATCCTACGGCGACGCCTTGCAATACGATCGGAAAGTGTGGTGACTTCTTCATCAGCGTCAAAGTCCAATTCAACCTCATCATCAACTTCTAAGATGCCCCCCTCCACAAGTTCATCACGAACCCTAGTGCGTAGGGATTTGAGGCGCTCCTCGCGCTCTCTATCATCGCTCATTCTTGTTCCCCGTGATACATCGTGGCCGCGGGGGGATTGTCAACCCCTCGGCTCTTAGTTAGTGAAAAAAAGCCATTACCCCACAGCATATAGGTCAAGAGAGCAAAAAATACTGAAAATAAAATAAATGCTAATTCTTCAATTGACGATGGGAGTTCGAATCCCTGAGTGTTACCATTTGAATCCTCATTCCCCACACCATCCCCACTGCCATTTTCGCTATTATTTTCAACAATTGGCTGGAAAACAACTTGGTGCATAATAGGCCAATTTTTGCCGGTTATCCAAAATGTGTCATTTCCTGAATCATATGCAATCCCATTGAGAACCCCACTAGGGGGTGATTCAGGGAATAATAAACTTGCATCTATTGTGCCAACTACATTGCCGGATGTCATATTGATTATGAAAACTGATTCCCGATGCCAAACATTTGCATAAACTAAATCACCAACACATTCTAATTCATTTAATTCCGTTAAAGGTGAGCCATTGAAAGTAACTGAAACCGTTTCAATCACAGAAAAATCATCAGGGTTGCGTATGGTCAAATCACTTGTCCCATTGCTCATTACCAAATTATCCCCGTCGGAACAAATTCCCCAACCCTCGTCTTGATAGGACATATTACCAACTAGTGTCAACGTTTCAAGGTCCCATATGTAGGCTATACCACTCTTCCAAGTAAGTTGAATTAGAGTATTATTGTGCACTGCTAAACCCTCACCAAACTCCTCACTACTTAGGTTCACAGAACGCAGAACATCTCCTTGCAAGTTGACTTCTCTTAGAGTAGATTCATCATACATTCCCGTGCTCTCGTAGAGTTTCCCTTGATAGAAAAGAAAGCCTTGTGTGAAGGCTTCTTCATCATGTGTTTCGGTGTTTATAATCTCAATCTCATATTGAGTTAATGTTGCTGAATTTGTTGCCTCAGATGAGGATAAAAATGGAGATAATATGGCCACAATTAATACTGTGAAAAGGACCCGAATTAGTCTAAATTGTTTGGCCATTACAATACTACCTCCTCTTGTCCGTATGAACCATGCTCCATGCGCTATTAAATAGGTCCATAGACAAGCGTCAGAATAGTAGCGTAGCCTCGCTCATGGTGGTCTTGTAATGCAAATTCGAACATCTCTGTTTCTGACAATTCTGATGATAGCCGCAACTTTGGGTCCAGCAATGGCTCCAACTGCTGCAGCAGAGGCTGGAAACAACTACGAAGTTGGCGAAATTATCGGCAATATCGAAGATTTTGATGTAGCGATACATGGTAAACCCTACATCATGGTAGAAGGGAATCAAAGCCTCTATTCTGCAACTCGATTGCATAAAATGGCGTGGGCAGATGCTGGTTATCCCAACTTATTGTTACCATTTGCACAGGGCAAGAATGGGAAATCAACTTCAAAAGCATGTGTACCAATGACTCAGGGTCAAGTATTGACAGTACCGACTAGCGGTGGGCAGATTTCAGTGACGGTTGAAAAAACCACTACCACTGCCGCCTTCTTGGTTGAAGCGGGACAAACAGTTTCAAGTTCGGTCTTGAATAATTACGCATCGACTTGGACTAGTACAATCTACCCAACTGACACCCAATACTTTGGCTCAGAACCAGATGTTGACAACAATTGCCAAGTTCTAGTTATCATCTACAATATTGATGGGCCATGGAATATTGGTGGCTACTTTTCGCCAAGCCTTGCTTCACAACGAGAAGCAGTATATGTTGATGTCAACGATCTAAGTTGGGCTGAAACTATCCTTGCCCACGAATTTGAGCACTTGCTTCACAATTCACGTGACCCATTTGAGTATGCATGGATTGACGAAGGAAATGCAGATATGGCTGCATTCCTTTGCTTTGGTGCTACCAGTACGATTATCGCACATGCCAATGAATGGGCCCAAAACTCCTACACATCTGTTCGATGGTGGAATCAGTCAACTGGTGACTATGGTGCTGGATTCTTGTTCATGCTTTACCTTGCCTCAAAACTTGGTGGTGGTGCGGCAATCCAGAGTTTAGTAGCAGATACTGCCACAGGTGGTGCCGGTATTGTCAATCTCGCAAACAATCCAATCCCCGGCTCACCAGGTAATATTGGAAATACAATTTCTTCAATTTTTGCTAATTTCACAGTAGGAACTCTGTTAGATGACTCACAAAATCCATTTGGATTGGATAATATTGACATGTACCAAAATTGCGGGAATTCACAATTCTGTAAGTTACAGATTACTGATTCAAATAGCAATTGGGGTAGTGTTTGGTCTAGTCAAGGCGACCCATTGGAAGGCTGGGGCGTTAGAGCGTACAAGTTCACTGGAGGGACTGGTTCGCCACTGAATGTTATGGTGCAAGCTTCAGAAATCGGCTTTGCAGGTCGCCTAGTTTATCGGGAAATGGCCACAGGCACTTGGACTTCAGTACCCCTTGAATTCAATGGTGGGATGGCTACTGGTTTAGTTTCAGGATTTGGAAATGTATCAGATGATGTATATGTGCTCACTTGGTATGAAAGCCTAGTAGACGATTGTGATTACGCAATGGCCAACTGCGGTTGGCCTGGTGGTGGAGGCACTCAATATCCAATAGCAACAGTTGATGTTTATGCGGCATTGATTTCACAACCAGCAACAATTAGACAAGATTTCCTGAGACTACATGACCGCGATGTAGATTCTACAAGCGATACATTGGAGTGGAATCTTGAAATTAACTCAACCGCGTTTTGGGAAAACCTTGACATCAGAATTGAAGCATTCCACAACAACACACTTCACGACACCATCACAATCCCCGTAGGAGTTGGTGGTGGCGCTGCTTCTAACCGCTCAGTGTGGTTTACCCCACCTTGGGATGGGGATTGGCAATTGTATGCAAGACTGTATGACCAGATTGGAAACCCTGTGCCTAATGGCGCAGTTCTAACCCTACCAACAACAGTTGCTAATATGGCACCTGTAGCCACTGGTAGCTTGTCATCAAACACATCTCAAACATGGTTGCCAATTCAATTTAATGGAGCCGGTTATGACATCTGGGGATTATCAGCAAATAACCAAACCTACACACATAATTCATCACCTACTGGATACCTTTGGGACTTTGGAGACGGTGGTCAATCTTGGCTCCGTACACCTTCACATGCATACACCCAAACAGGAGATTTCAACACCACTCTACAAGTAACAGATATCGGTGGAAAACAGAGCACCCCACAAAATTGGTCAATGAATATCACTGATACAATTATGCCAATGGTAAAAATTTCAGTTGCTGGACAAGAAGTAATGGGTGGCCTGACTCTACTCACAACCCAACGAGTATTGTTTGAAGCCTACATGACTGATGATAATGTCCCTAATGAATATCTTAACTTCCAGTGGGACTGGGGTGACGGAACTAACGAAGGTGGTATTGGCTATACTGAAGCATCACACGATTGGTCTAATGGCTCTTCTAATGGTACCATTTACACACTTGTGTTGACTGTGGATGATGGGACATTTACCACAAATCAAACAATAAATATTCTTATCCTTAATCGAGTACCGCGTTTGATTTATGATTTACCAATTGATGTTGACACCTTAACCCCATTACCGCTACCTACTATGTTTACTGATGACGATGGTACCATCGTTTCTTGGCAATGGTTCTTCCCTGACCCCGTCAATCTTGATGGAGGGTACGTCACTAAGTTGAGTACTTTTGATCAGACTGGTTCAACTGACCAAAACCCAACACCTGCTTGGTTGACTCCAGGGTTAAAGAATGTCACAATAATTGCTACAGATAACTCTGGAAACAGTACTATCGCAATTCTCCAAGTTACAGTCAATAATCAACGACCAGTCGCACTGTTTGACAGGCCAGATAGCGGTGAAACAACTACGCCATACATGTTTGTCAGTCATTCCTGGGACCCAGATGGACAAAATGGGAATATGACAACAATCTGGACAATATCCGAAGATAATACGACCATTACCAATCAGACATCAATCGTTCACTTATTCTCAACACCTGGTACCCATGTTGTGGAATTAGTTGTAATTGATGAACTCGGTTTGTCCTCACTACCAAAGGCGTATATTATTGAAATTGAAAACCCACTACCAATACCACAAGTTAGCATCTACGAAGCAAGAGACCCTGCTACTGGTGGACCCATAGATGTACCAAGTGAAGATGATAGCCTATTTAATTGGCGACACACATTCACTGATTCAGGAGATATATTCGTTTCCCCTGGGACTTGGCTTCGTTTCAATTCAAGTGGTAGTAGGGATGGGGATTCACAATTCGAAGGAATGGATGTCCCTATTGATGAAAGCCACCCTAACTGGAACGGCCTTGTTGATTACACCTGGGACTTTGGTGATGGTTCCCCATTAGTCAACATGCCCAATGTCTGGCATGCTTACACCACCCCAGGGATTTACACAATGACGCTCACCCTAAGAGATGGGTTTGGTACTGGTGATGTGAACCAGACTACTAGAACGGTGTATGTTGCGAGTGCCCCAGAAATATTGACCACCGCCCTATTTGATGAAGCAATTTATTCCGAAGGTGAATACTTACTTTCAGGTGTGGCAATCGACCATGATGGATCACTAGGATTCAGTGCTTGGTATGATGATGATGTATACTTTGACAGCGATGGGAATGGAATATTAGATGATGACCATGATATCAGTGAATCAATTGTTGGCCAGTTGGCATTACAGATTGAATGGGATATTGATGACCGTTTGGATGTTGATGCTGATGGTGATAACACCAATGACTGGGTTGCGGAAAACGCTCAAGGATATGTTGTTGTAAATTGGTCAGAACCCGGTGAAATCTTTGTAGCACTCAAGGTCTGCAACGGAATTGGAGTTTGTACTGAGAAAGGGTACCCACTTCGAGTTAGAGATCCATCTGAGCAAGATGATTCTCTTGCTGATTTCAGCCTTGACTCATTACTTCCAAAAGCGGAGAGTAGCGGTGTGATGCTAGGTGCACTACTTGTTGTTCTACTGATTCTAGGATGGTTAGTGATGCGCCAACCAACCGAAATTGAAGAAGATGCGGAAGATAGACAGGATTCCTACGATGTATCTACTGTTGAAACCGAAGGAGGAGTTCTCGGTATGGATCACCATGCCCCACCACCCAAACCTAAACATCTGACAACCGGAGACCGTCGCAGCGAGGAATCGGGTTATGTGCGTCCTGTGACTTCGCGAAGGCGCAGGTGACCATTGCGATGTATCAAAAGCGACCTAATTTAGTGAGAAAAAACCTCTCGCTGATGTTATTCTTGCTGATTATCACCCCGATTGTACTATCTTTACCAAGCGTATTTCCTATTTCAGAAGTTGAAGCCGCATCTAACTGTACTTACGACTCACAACAATCTGGCAAATGGCATCAGGAAATCAGTAGTTTCAATCTAACTGGGGCTTCAGATGATGTTGATTGGGAAAATGATGATGAGCGCATAATGATAGAAGACTCAATGTGGGGAGGCAGTTTTGGTGATAATATTTACAACAACAGCCCATTGAAAGCACTCCGTAGCGATTTCCACACATCATTTGAGGTGAAAAATGATACCGCATCTGGATTGCGACTCAACCTAACTTCTGGTTATCGTTACACATTTTGTGTTGTAACCCATTCAGAAAATTCTAGTAATTACCTTGATGCACCAATGGTTGATTTCTATCTAATCAAAAAATACGATTGGGATTTATATCGGAATGATTACTCAATGCGAGCATGGGAGAATCGCGACATGCTCAACATGATACCCCCTGAGTGGAGAGACATATCTTCTTGGATGCCTTACAGAGATATTCATGCTTATGAGGGTGAAAAGGCAACTGATTTTGCAGTTAGCCTAGACAATGACGACATTTCATGTCCCTTCTTCATGTCCGGTGATAGTGATTGTGAAACTCAATGGATGTACCTAATTGTAGACGGCTGGGACAATATGCGAGATAGTGATACTCCAGCCCCACATCGAAATTTTTCTGTTGATATCACCATCATGACTGAAGAAAGATTTACTCTACCAAATTACACCGTCGCATTATTTTGTGGTGGATTATTTGTTATGCTTATTGCAGCTCCAATAATAATGCATACCAAATATCAACGAGCAGGTGTAGGTCCCGGTAGTGAAGGACACCAAGGTGTTGATTTGATGCCAATGCTAGAAACCGAGGCTACTAAGCCACCACCTCCAGTTAATTAAAACAACCAGATTTATTGACTAAATTCAGGTTAAGGAACAGTGGTATTATTCACTTGAATGCCCAAGCATTTCCCAAGCAATCATGAGGTCGCGCACATTTATCAGACCTTTATCTGCAAGTGAAAAACCGCGCCCTAAGGTTGTGAACACCATATTTTGCCCAATAAGGGGGCCGTGAAGCCTAGGCCAATCACCACCAATACCTTGACCCATGAGTGAATACGAATTGCTAGAATTACGCAGTTTCCAACCTGCCTCAAAGATACTAAGAGCATCGTCATGATGCCTTGTATGATAGCAGAGTTTGATGATATCTCCTGCATCACTATTTGCTTCACATTGCTCAACAATTTCTTCTGGTGATGGAGTAGATTCTAGGTCGTGATAGGAAGCAACCACAGTCGCCCCTGATTCTTTAGCAGCTGCTACTAAGGACGCACGTGCTTTTGGCTCAATACCAATTTCAATGTCAATCCAAGAAACACCGCTAACAATTGCCTGTTCAAGTACACCAATTCTTGCTTCTTCGTCATCTGGGAATTGACCCCCTTCGGACTTTGATCGGCAAGTGAAAAGAACTGGTTTATCAATACCCTTTTTCAACTGTTTAATCGCTTCATCAACTTTAACAGCACTAATTTCTCTAGCAACATATTCGGTCGAAGTTTCGTCAACACCATCGACATTCTGAACGGTAACATTGACTGGTTCAACATACAATTTATCGAAGCGGACTTCAATCAATTCACCCCCTTCTGCAGTTGCTTGTTCTGCCTGCTTCAACACCTCTTGAACTGTGTTTCCACCGAGTACAATACATACGAGCGGAAGGGCCATTATGGCCGCCACTAAAGCCCTCTGTTTAACCATACTGTTTGGGAAATATTTTGAACCCTGGCTCGCGGACCCTATTTTGGGAGAAAAATGTTTAGAAAATGGGTAATTTTGAGCAGTTTAGAAACGCCATATTTGGTATATTTTGAGGGGAGGGTTTATGAACTGAATAGCGGCGGGTTTAAAATACACAGGGGGTATCTAAGATACCCCCTGAGAGGCGAGATGTGATTTCAATGGCAGGAGAATATGATGAAGGAACAATTCAGGTCCTAGAGGGACTTGAAGCAGTCCGGCAAGTCCCAGGGATGTATCTTGGGGAAACCGATAATGGTGAAGCGTTACACCGCTGTATATGGGAAGTTGTTGACAACGCAGTTGACGAACACTTAGCTGGCTACAACGATGTTATTGATGTGATAATCAAAGCAGATGGCTCAGTATCTGTGAGAGATTATGGGAGAGGCATCCCTGTAGGAATCCACCCCGATAAAGGGATAAGCACTGCTGAAGTTGTGATGACCAGTTTGCATGCTGGAGGAAAGTTTGACAATGAAGCCTACAAAGTTTCAGGTGGGCTACATGGAGTTGGTGTCTCTGCGGTCAATGCCGTTTCCGAATGGTTGTTGATGACTATTCACCGCGATGGTAAAATTTGGCAACAAGAATATCGAGCTGGGGTCCCACAATATGATGTCAAAGAAGTAGGTGATAGTGATGAAACTGGTACAACCATCCACTTTATGCCAGACTTGCAGTTCTTCTCAAATGTCACTGTATTCGAATATGATAGAATGGATGAACGACTCCGTGAAACCTCATTCCTCAATGGCGGATTAGAAATCACCCTGGCCGATGAAATGTCAGGGAAAGAGAAGGTTAGCCACAAATATGAAGGCGGGATTTCGGAATTTGTCCGCCACCTTGGTGAAAGGGCCGTCAGCATCCACCCAGAAGTAATTCGGCTGATAGGTTCTCGCGAAGATAGTGATGGGAAACTCGTTGAAGCCGACATCGCATTGCTATGGTCTGATGCGTACTCCGAAAAAATCCAATGTTATACCAATATTATCCGTAATCGTGACGGCGGTACCCACATGTCTGGGCTGCGCGGATCACTAACACGTACAATCAACACCTATGGGAATTCTAGAGAACTTCTCAAAAAAGTAGGGAATCTTTCGGGAGAAGATATTCGCGAGGGTTTGACTGCTGTGGTCAGCATCAAACACCCTGACCCCTCTTTTTCATCACAAGCTAAGGACAAGTTAGTAACTAGCGAAGTCCAAGGAATCGTAGAATCTATTGTAAATGAAAAATTAAGTGAGTTTTTGGAAGAGAACCCGACAACTGGCCGTATGATTATTGACAAGGGTATCCTTTCTAGTAAAGCCAGAGAAGCAGCCCGTAAGGCTAGGGACTTAACTCGTCGCAAAGGTGTATTGGAAGGTGGCGGCTTACCAGGGAAATTAGCTGATTGCCAATCTAGAGATCCTAGCGAATGTGAGATATTCATAGTTGAGGGGGATTCTGCAGGCGGTTCAGCAAAGACGGGACGTGATCGCAGAACTCAAGCGATTCTACCACTAAGAGGAAAAATTCTCAATGTCGAAAGACAACAAAAACATCCTGCTAAAGTATTTCAAAACAATGAAATTCAAACAATGATTAGAGCCTTTGGAGCAGGTGTTGGCAATAAAAATCATGATGATGATGATGGCAATGAAGGTGATGGCAGCGAAGAATCATCAGAACTGGATGAAGGATTCTTCAACCCTGAAAAATTACGTTATAGCCGCCTAATTATCATGACTGACGCCGATGTTGACGGCGCTCACATTCGGACTTTGATATTGACATTCTTCTGGCGTTACATGAAAGATGCTGTGACAAACGGCAATGTTTACATCGCTCAACCACCCCTCTATCAGGTTAGCAGAGGAAGAGAATCTCGGTACGCTTACAGCGACGGAGAAAGAGATGAACATATCAAAGAGTTGACAGAGGGCAAACCCAATGCTAAGATTACTATCCAGAGATACAAAGGTCTTGGTGAAATGAACCCCGACCAACTATGGGACACCACTATGGATCCAGAAGAGAGAACCCTACTCAAAGTCGCAGTTGAAGATGCATTAGAGGCAGACAATATGTTTGAAATATTGATGGGCGAGGATGTGCCTTCAAGAAGGGCATTTATTGAAAAGTATGCAATGGAGGTGACTAACCTTGACGTCTGAAGATGAAGTTAGAGAAAATAATATTGGACGGGTCATTGATCACCAAATTGGCGAGGAAATGAAAGAAAGTTACATCAATTACGCTATGTCGGTAATTATTGGACGCGCACTCCCAGATGTCCGTGATGGACTAAAACCTGTACACCGCAGAATACTGTATGGGATGCATGCTGGTGGCCACACACATGACAAGACATTTACTAAATCTGCTCGTTCAGTTGGAGAAGTGATGGGTAAATTCCACCCTCATGGTGACGCATCCATTTACGACACCATGGTTCGCATGGCACAAGATTTCAGTTTACGATACCCTCTTGTTGATGGCCAAGGGAACTTTGGAAGTATTGACGGAGACCCCCCTGCTGCAATGAGATATACCGAAAGTCGACTTGACAGATTAGCGAATAGTCTTCTAGCAGATATTGAGAAAAACACGGTTGACTTCCAACCAAATTTTGATGATTCTGAAAGTGAACCAACCGTATTACCAGCTGGGATGCCAAATTTATTGCTCAACGGAAGTGATGGTATTGCAGTTGGTATGGCAACAAAAATCCCACCTCACAATCTCAATGAGATGACTGCTGCTATCAAAATGCATATTGGCGTTATTCTTGAAAATGATCTAGATAGCACCAACCCAGACAAGGCCCCAAATATTAGCGTTGATGAATATATGAAACTGATTAAAGGACCAGATTTCCCTACAGGTGCAACAATCTACGGGATTGATGGGATTCGGGACATGTATGAAACAGGTCATGGTAAATTCCATGTTAGGAGCGACTGTGTAGTAGAAGAAAATGGAGCCGATAAGAAAATTGTTGTTAATGCAATCCCATATCAAGTCAAAAAATCGGAAATGCTAGAGAAGATTGCTAAACTCGTAAGCAGTGAGCATGTCAAAGGTATCCGAGATATTCGGGATGAATCATCCAAAGAAGGGATTCGTGTTGTAATTGAGGTCAAGCAGAATGCCGACCCACACGCTGTTCTCAACCAACTCTACAAGTCGAGTCGATTACAGGAATCATATTCAGCCAACATGATGGGAATAATCAATGGTCAACCGGTTCAACTAACAATATCAATAATATTACACACCTGGGTTCGTCATCGTGAAGGGGTTATTGAGAGAAGAACTCAGTTTGAATTAACCAAGGCAGAAGCAAGAATCCACCTATTAGAAGGATTGTTGATTGTTGCCCAGCATGGCAGAGATATCACGGACATTATTCGAGATTGTGAAGATTATGCAGAAGTACATTTACGCTTATCTGACAAATATGGGATGAGTGAAATTCAAACTAAAGCTGTCTACGAGATGCCACTAGGACGGTTGACTAAGCAATCTGTCGGTAAACTTGAGAAAGAACAAGGAGAATTGGCAATTTCTGTGAAAAGGTATAACGAAATCCTTGCAAGTAGAACTGAAATATTGACGATAGTCATGGATGAACTTCAAGATATAACCGACCGGCATGGTGACATTCGCAGAACCCACATTGACCCAATGCCTTTGTCAATGGACCGAGAAGATCTCATCGAAGAGAAGCCAATTGTGATTTCTCTATCTCAAGAAAATTATCTACGCCACACCCCTATTGAGGCTTTCAGATTACAAAACCGAGCGGGGACTGGACTCAAAGGTGTAACCACAAAGGATGAGGATGTACCTCAAAGTGTACACGCATGCTTCTCAAAGGACAGGTTGCTAATCTTTACTGATCAAGGTAGGGTCTACGGATTACGCGCTTGGGAAACTCCAGAAACAAGCAGACAGGCAAAGGGAAGACACGTGAAGAACTTGTTAGAGGGATTCCGTGATGAAGAGAACGTAGTCGCGATATTGCCAGTCAACCGTGAAATGCTAGAAAACCATGATGGTATTTATCTCATGTTTGCCACTAAAAATGGTAGAGCAAAACGAACCGCACTCTCAGAATATGCAAAAATCAATCGTAACGGAAAGTATGCAATCAAGTTGGTTGATGATGATGCATTAGTAGCAGTAAGGACGTTTAGAACTGGAGATGAAGTAGTTTTCATCTCAGCCAAAGGACGGGCGTGCCGATTCTTCGGTGATGAGGCAAGAGCACAAGGACGAGTTTCTCAAGGTGTTAAGGGAATGAGCTTCAAACAGGAAGGTGATAGAGTAGCAGGAATGATTGTTACTAACAACCCTGAAACATACATCCTAACTGTAAGTCGCCATGGAATGGGTAAGAGAACCAAGATGGGGACTGCAGCAAAAATCTATGACCTTGATAGTGAGGGTGTTCAGAAAATCGACAAATTCAACGAACCAAAGATGAAGACTGACGGTTATCGGCGGACCAAGCGCGGTGCTAAAGGTGTAAAGACAATGCTAATTGATGATGATGATGAAATAGTCACAGTCAGACATATACCAGATTTAGATGATCAATTGTTCCTCCTTGCACAGAGTGGGATGATGATTAGAATCAAAGCCTCGCAAACCAAAGAAACCACAGGCAGAGTTACGCGTGGCACTCGACTTATGGAACTGAGAGCGCGCGGTAAAGATGGCAAGCGTGGAAATAAATTCTCAGATGCAATCATTGGTGTAGCTAGATTACCTGCAGAATTACTAGATGATGAAGATGGTGAAGTCCTTGATGATGTCATCGGTTCTGAAGAAGAATGATTCGCCATTACCTCCGTTCGGCTTAAGACGGATTGGCAGGTCGGCAGTCCCGTTGCGACGTTCGCATAGCCTGGCCATCGCGCCGGATTGCTAATCCGGTGGGTTTACCCGTACTCAACGAAAGATTAGAAATTATCATTCTTGTTTGATATTATTCTAAATTATTTAATTGAAGACATCTTCAAGGTCATCCGCCATATCCTCGGCATCCAACATTTCTTGGCGTATTTGATGCTTTTTCTTATCTCGTTTTACTCGGCGGCGGACTCCTCGAGTTTGATTGATGATGACTGGAATCATCACTATGTTAAGAAGAAGAATTGCGAACGCCATCATCGCACTTGTTCTAAAGACTCCAATACCCCAGTAATCTAACACTTCACCAAACCATTCAACTCCGTATGGCGGTGGGTTTTCGAGTGGAGGCGGAGGAATTAAATCACTATTATGATCCCAAAATTGATTACCTACATCAACTGTTTCAATATTGCCCTGAAGTGGAGAATAATCAATATTCCCTACATCATCTGTTGGCACTAGAATATAATGATAAATATGTTGTTTCTCAATTCCATCTCGGAATCGGTCCTCTTTTTGATGGAATGAGCCAACAGTTCCTGGTTCGCCCCACATATCTATCTCAATTGGTTCAATCCAAGTCAAATCAGAAGGAATTAGGTCAACACGATATAACTGCCAAGTGATATTATCCTCATCGCCATATTCTGGCCATGTCCAAGAAATATCAACATGATGGATATTCTGTCCTGAACTATTATTGAAAGATACAACATGAGCCATATTTTGCACCTCTATATGTGGTGGAGTTGCATCCCCACACTGCCATTCTACTGAATTACCATTCCACCCTACCGCACCACCGTGAGAATAATCTGGGACACCTTGTCTATCAATTGCCATTACTAGATAAGATACGCAAGAACCATCTGGGAGAGGGGCAGGGTCAACCCAAAAAGTACCATGTGGCTCAATATCAGATACTTCGGTCCCGATTACTGACTGAAACTGTGAGTTGTTCTCAAATGGCCAAAAGAATGGGAATGATAATCTTCGGTAAACCCGCCAGCCACCAAAATATGGATTGTCTAAATCACCTGTTGGCTCCCATTCAACTCTTAGGGCACCACCTGGAAGTTGTATACTTGAGAGATTTTCGAGGCCAACATTTGCTGAAATCAAATCTCCTGCGATTAAGTATATGCCATTGGTATAATCTGAATCATAAATATGTAAAGTGTCATTATCACTATTGATTTCATACATCGAAGGGAAAAGTAACTCGCTGATTGCAGTTGTTGTCTTGGATTCCATTCTAAAGAGTTGAATTGATTCACGATCCAAACCATCGGGAATCATCCCCGTAAGTGAAATCCATGACTCTGTGAATACTATCCCTGGATCTGTCACAGTAGCTAGAGCTGGTTCGATGTCAAAATCAATTATTCTCAATGTTGAGAGACCGGCCTCTCTTACCATAGTGTAATCAAAACCAGAAGGCGGATATTCTGGTTCATTGAACACATAGTTGACTTGTTCGTCTAAGACAGATTCACCACCAATAACCCATGGAGCATAAGCCATAGAAATTCGGTTCTGTATTCTTACATTCCTAATTCCAGTCTCTACTTGTCCTTGAGCATCTCTTGTTGTCAGTGTTACTAACCATTCACCCATTGGTAAACTCGCATTGATTATTTGCCCGTAACCGATGACCTCTTCATAATTCAAACGCCAAGTGAAATTCATTGGCATTGCTGAATATTGACTCACTTGACCGATAAATAAAATTGAATCGCCACTATCAAATCTCGCACCTTCTGGTGGATAACTGATTGTCGGGTAAGCTGGTCTATGGCGACTACTAACTTCTACCTCATACCAATTATCAGATGGGTTCACATCTAATTCATCAATCCCCACCGGGAATTGCGCACGGAGAACTAAGTCTCCAACAACTGGCATTGAGAAGATACATGATGCTGATTCTTGAGGGTCCATCTCTACATCACAAGGATTTGGCCCATCAAGTAAAGTGCCATTCATATCAAAAATACTCAGTGTAAATGAAGTATTAACGTACATCGACCCGATGTTGCCAACATTTACTTTGATCGAATTTTCACCTAGTGGATATAGTGTGTTGTTTTGATTTCCGGCCTGAACAATTAGCCCAGAGCCCCTAGCAGGCTCAATACTTTCAATCCATACATCAGTATCATCATTGAAATATATCATCATTGTACCCATATTATTCCAATCATTCATGTCAGCATCTGATGTAATTAATCCAGCCCGAAGTACAAATCTACCAGGGTAAGGAGCCATGATATTTGGAAGAGCAGCCGTCCAGTGTTGGTCTGTTGCAGGAGGGGGAAGTGATGTTTGCTGTGCCGTGACTACAATTGAACGCCCACCTCCGAAATCAATCGACGAATATGTAACTTGTTGAGTGAAAATCCCGATGCCTAGTTGGCCCTCTTGATTCCGCCCTGTACAACTCATCACTTTATTCTGCAACACCACACAAGTGTGGCTCCCACCTAGTTGAACAGAATCAATTTGACTAGGAAGATTGATTGTGATATTTTGTGAAGAATGGTTTGAGATTAGATCACCTGTACCCAGTTGTCCTTCTTCATTAGAACCCCAACAATTCAGTGCACCAAAATTAGTTATTACGCAAGAATGAGTATTTCCAACATTGATTGAAGAAGCTGTTTGATTTTCAAATAATACAACAGAAATTGGGATGTTTTCACTATTATAATGGCCTAAACCTAATTGGCCATCATCATTCAACCCCCAACATTTCACACTTTCATCATCCAGAATAGCACAAGTATGGGCTAAACCAGCAGAAATGGAAGTAGCAGTTCTACCTACTCCAATATCTACCCATAAAGGGGTGTTTACCCAAATATCAGGGATACCTAAACCCAATTGACCGTGTAGATTCCATCCCCAACAACTCACTGAACCATTATCAATAATTGAACAGGTATGACGATAGCCAGTTGTTATTTGTGTAGCAGTGTGATTTTCAGAGAGATTTACCCACAAGGGAGTATTTCGGCTTGTGAAATTACCAAATCCAAGTTGACCTTCAATATTCCTACCCCAGCAACTTACTGAACCATTATCTAAGATCGCACATGAGTGAGTGTCACCACTTGCAATTGCATCAGCTGTTCTGACTCCGAATGAAACACCTTTTGGAGAGGTTTGCATTACATTGTTCCCAATACCGAGTTGACCGTTATTATTGCCACCCCAGCACTTTACAGATGAATCATCTAAAATTGCACAGGAATGATTACCACCTGCAGCAATGCTTGTGGCTGTCCTCCCTTCCCCAAGAGAAAGCGTAACGGGACTGTTTTGAGTCCCAGTATTCCCCAATCCTAATTGACCAAAATTATTCTTGCCCCAGCACTCAAGTGAACCCTCATCTAATATTGCGCATGAGTGAAGTCCTCCGGAAGAAATTGAGTCAACATATATTTTTTCATTATACAATTCCCAACCAAAGGTTGCGTTATCTCCAGATTGCCATGAGCGGCGATAAAATTCGCTGGTAATTGGATAAGAAGTATTACTATTGTAAACTTTAGTTTCATCAAAATTGATTTGATTCAATGAAATATCTCTAAGTGGAGATTGGACATTAAATGTGTAAGAAATCATATCATCAGATGAATCCGCATCATTCTCTGCAAACATGAAAAAGATTGTATGGACACCAGTAAAAGATGGCTGATAAAAATTAGAGAATGAAAGATTAATCACTTGAAAACCAGATATTGATCCCGTGCTAGTAAAACCTCCATTCGGACTCCCAGGGCACCCAATAAGAGATGTATGGTCTCCAGAACAAATTTGCCAATTTATCTGTCGTGAGGAATGTGAGGAAAACATATCATTCTTTATTTGCACTTTTGGGGTGATAAATGAGGTGTCTCGGTCATAAGTTGCCCCTGCAATAGGCTCAATCCCAGAAATTATAGCCAAATCACCCGAAACTACAGCGCTTGCAGTAGGGGCAAAAGCCGTGAAAGATGCTAAAATCATAGAAAATACTAGCAATTTAGCATAGACTCGCGCGCCCGTCATCTCACTCGCGCCCCCACGCATGAGAGTACCTAAAACATGGGAGCCGTAAATAGCAAACGGAGGTTGGACAAGAAAATTGGTTTATTCATCACTTTGAGGACCACGGCATTTTGGTATTTGCTAGTCCAAGCCCTACACCTTCAGTAGCAAGTGCGATAAAACCAACTTCAACATCTGATGGATATTGATTAACCCCCCAATTTAGAACATTTTCAATATCGTATCCTTCCGCCGTTCTATCAGCAATTCTAACTGACGACATCTTGAGAGTTATTTGTTCACCGATTCCTGTTGCTGCGATTCCAATTCGTTCGTCACACCACAATCCTGCACCAATTAATGGTACATCTCCGATTCTGCCTACTGGCATCCCCGTGCATCCACCGGTTGAGGATGCTACCACAATAAGTCCGGTTTCATCACGTGCAACTGCGCCAACTGTGTCATTTCCTGTGGGTTTTGAGGAGCCTACTACATCTTCTCTTGCAACCCCAATTTTATCAGCAAATTCCCGCGCACCTGTACCGGCTAGAATGTTGACATTTTCACCCAATAATTTCGCTGCTACTAGGATTGGGTTCTTAGTCTGTTGAATGCAGGTAATTGCCCCAAATTGGCCATTACTTGTCATCACTGCTGCATCAAGTTGAACGCTACCATCAGATCTTATTCGGCCACCAGTTCCTGCATTCAATGCTGGGTCATTTTCCATCATCACTACTGATGCTAACGTGGCATCCAACGCTGTACCCCCTGATTGCAAAATATCCCAACCCGCTTCAACAGCAGCATCAACACCTGGTTGGTCTTTAGCACTGTGACCAGCGCCTCCATGACAGATAATAGCCGGACTAGAAATTGTACCAACAATATCCTTCATGCATCCGCCTCAGCAGCAGCTAATATTTCATCTTCGGCTCTGAAAGCATTAGAAAATCGGAATACAAACCAGGCAATTAAACTGAATAAACCACAGAATAAAAATGCAGTATGGAAGTCAAAAAATCCCGTCCTAGAGACTGTTACATCCCAAACTAAGCCACCAATTATTACTCCAGCAAAAGAGGAAAGTGCCCGAAGTGACTCACTCACACCCATCACCATTCCACGCTCCTTTGACCCAGAGACATGAGTCAATAATGTCATATTTGAAGGTGTGACTAGACTATTACCAAATGCAACAAAAGCCATCACAGGCAATAACCCTAGCAAACCTAAATGAGGTGGGACATAAGGTATAGTTGCCAAACCCAAACCACAAATTAGGAATCCGAAAGACATCAATGATGAAGAGCCAAATCGACTAGATAATGGACCAATCAAACGCCCCTGTGTGATTATCCCAATTAATCCAACAAAGGTAAAAATCCAGCCATTATCCTGCTCAGAAAAGCCAAACCCTCCTTCTGAAACCGCCATCATGGTGAAAAGAATGAGTACTACATGCATGATTGTGAAACCAATCCAAAAGAAGAGCATTGACAAGAGAATAGGAGATACAACTGGTCTCTTGTACATTTTACCAATATTTGTAATATTAGTTTTCAGAGTTTGAACTGGTGAGCGCTTCTCAACTATTTGGCGTTCCGACTTGGGTAAACTTTCTTCAAGTTTTGTTATCGCAAATAAGAATCCTACGAATGAAAGAAGGCTTGAGGCTAAACAAGGAAGTAGATAAGGATGAGTTTCAAAAATCGTGTCGACAAAAGCGGTGGTCCAAGTCCACTCAGCCGGTGCAGATAGAAAGCCTCCAATTGCTGGGCCGACTGAAAACCCCACACCAAAAGCAGCGCCAAGTATCCCTTGGCGGCGAGCAACTTCGTGAGGTTCTGAAATATCACCAATATATGCACGTGTGACAGAGATGTTGGCATTCACCATACCGGCGAAAAGGCGCGCAAACAAAGCCATCCAAAGTGAACTAGAAAGTCCAAAAATTAAGAAGGCAAATGAGTTGCCAACCAACCCAACCATCAACACAGGGCGCCGACCAATTCGGTCTGATAAGGCGCCCCAAAATGGGCTGAAAAGAAACATCACCCCCGCATATGCAGCCATCAAAGCAGCTACCCAGCGCCCAATAGGCTCACCAGGAGATGCCAATCCTGCCACCATGTAAGTTAGGAATGGAATGATGATTCCAAAACCAATCATATCGACTAGAACGACTAGAAACAGAATTGCCATTGACGATTTTCTTGTCATATTAACCTCACCCTTCTCCTGCTGCCAAACTTTTCAGGTTCTATTCCTTTCCCAAAACAAGTTGTGAGAATTACACCATCTGAGGTAATTCAACATATGTCAGACGCGTTTACACTTATCTCAGGAATTGTAAGTTACTGCCTCTCACGATAATGGATGAGAATAGTTTCGCCATCAGAGAATACATGGCCACCCCATTCCTCACTGACGACCCCATCAACCATCATCACCAATTCGTGGGTATCATTTACATGATATGGTCCGAATTGGGTTTCATCAAATATAACCCCCCATATTTGTGTGAAAACACCGAGAGAAACATTGGTTGGCTCGTGTGTTTCTACGTGGATTTTACCAGATGTGTCGTGCGTATGCGCAACGTGCATAGCAGAAGGACACGCATCTGTATCAACACCTACATTAGCCGCAACAGTGTAAGTGGTATCCTCAATCTGAATTACGAGCTTTGGATGAATATGCATGACTAGATTGGAATGGCCATTCAAGCATTCAGTTACAAGGGATGGTTCAGGCTGAATTTCATTTGAGGAAATTGTGCCATCCTTTACTGCTTCAAGGAAAGCACTGAGTAAATCGACAACTTCTGAAATCCTCCATTCTGGATTTCCTATCCCGTGCCCAGCATCAGTAAATTCGTGATGCCAATAAATTGAGTTGTTAGAAGATAATGCTGTTGCCAATTCTTGACTCTGTGAAGGTGGAATTAAGGTGTCATTAACCCCGTGCATCAATAGCACCGGTGGTTCACTCCCATTGACAAGTAATGCAGGGCTTGCTGAGATTACTGATTCATTAGTACAATCAACCTCTATATCACATGCTAATAGTGACTCCATCGGCCATGGTTTAGAGATATTCTGAGACTCAAAGTAATCTGAAAGTGTGAACATATTAGTGACTCCAAACCAATCAACAACTGCATTAACTTCACTAGAAGCATTCATGCTGCCCAATGATGAGTTGTCATAGATTGTATCCCCATTCGTGACAGCTAACATCGCACTTAGATGCCCACCAGCAGATGAACCGCCAACGACAATCATTTGTGAATCGATTCGATATGTGTCCGCATTTTCCTTTAACCAACGGATAGCGGCCTTGGTATCTTCAATTTGTGCGGGCCAAACTGCCTCGTTAATCAAACGATAATTAATGCTAGCTACTGCCCATGTATCATTTCCAGAATCATAAATTTGCAGGGCTGCACTTTCAGGGTGTAAGGCCTTGTCACCAGTAACCCAACCCCCCCCATGAATGTTCACAAAGAGTGGATGGGGTCCTTCTCCATTAGGGATATAGATATCAAGTAGTAAATCGCTGGTTGGAGTGCTGGCGTATACCAGATCAGAGAATATCTCTGCAGGGTGTTGAATTGTTGTGTCATCATCCCCATCATTTACCTCGGTACCATCATCAATACCGTCACCGTCGTCATCGTTGTCTTCGTGGTCATCAATCCCATCGTTGTCGTGGTCATTGGGTGAATCATCTTGGGCGTCAATGGAGGAGTTATCAAGACAACCAGAAAGTGTGCTAAATAGTAGAATGATGACTACTAATGCCAAACGCCTCATGGTTCTATGAGCAATGGAATGTGAAATTAATGATTTGGTCAAATGTCCACCAACATCAAATCTATTTTCTCGCAACTGATGATTTCCAATCAATCATTAATTATTCAATAACGAAACGGGTTTTGAGGGCGCGATAAACTCTGAATCTTCAAGCACTACTTGGACTACTTGGGTCTGTCGTCAAACGGTCAACTATCTTCCCAAGCCTCTCTACCAAACTTGCGCGCGCATCGCCAGCCACTAGAGCATATTCTAGAACTTCATCTAAAGTGTCAACGGGAAGTACAGTAATCATGTCCTTGTATTCATCGTCAATTAGAACATCATTCATGTTCGCACGTGGAATAATTACTCGGGTTATGCCTGACTTTGCAGCCGCTTCAATCTTAGCTGTTACACCGCCAATTGGAAGTACTTCGCCGCGCACAGATAGTGAGCCAGTCATAGCTAAATCTTGATCGATTGGAATCTCCTCAAGGGCTGAAATAACTGCCGCTGCGATAGTGATGCTCGCTGAATCACCATCAACCCCATGGGTATCAACAAATTGAATGTGAATATCAAAATCTGCAACATCTTTGCCAGTTAATTTCTTGATGACTGCACTCACGTTAGTAACAGACTCCTTTGCCAAATCTGATAATCCACCAGTAGCAAATATTGAGCCACCCCTCTTTTGTGATGGTGTCACCAATGCTTCAACAGGTAACATGATGCCACTGAAGTCCGAAAGACCAGTGTTGGCACCAAGCACTGCCAAGCCATTGACTCGGCCAACTCTCTCGCCACTGTTGACAATCATTGAGTAATCCATACGGCGCTCAATCATTCTGTCAGCAACTTGTTGCTCAAGTGGTTTAGCAATGTCGCGCGCACGTAGCACATGATGAGCAGAAGCAAATTCTGAACCATCAGCACAAGCAAGGTCACCAGCAACTCGAACTAGTCCACCAAGTTCTCGCAGGCGAAGAGTGAGTTTACCGCGCCTACCTGCTCGCCTCTGAGATTCTCTTAACAACACAGCAATTGAACTGCGGTCAAAGTGTGGGATTGGAATTCCGCTCTTTTTATTCATCTCATTTGCAACCTCTTGAGCGATGAAGCGAATTACACGTCGGCGGTTACGAGCGGTGTCTGGCATATCAGAATTGACGAAAACCTCGTAACCGTATCCACGTATCCTGCTACGTAGTGCAGGATGCATCCCTTGCAACGCATCCAAGTTACCAGCTGCAACTAGAATGAAATCACAAGGAACTGGTTCAGTGGTAGTTAATGCACCACTGGATCGCTCTGAGCGACCAGAGATTGGAAGTTGCTTCTCCTGCAATGCTGTTAGCAATGCCTGCTGCTCTTCCAAGCGAAGTAGGTTGATTTCGTCAATAAACAAAACGCCACCATGGGCCTTGTGAATCGCTCCAGCCTCAACTCGGTCGTGAGCAGGAGTTTCCATCCCTCCTGATTGGAATGGGTCGTGGCGAACATCGCCAAGCAGGCTACCAGCCAGATTACCAGTTGCATCAATAAATGGAGGTGTGTCATCTCTATCATGCTTGACAAGTAGTTTCGGAATCCGTGAATCATCACCAGATGTAAGTCGACTACGTAAGAACATGAATCCAAATCCAAGAATCAATAATCCGAATAAAAGAGTAAGAATATCCCCCGTCATTATAGTCATCCACACAAGAATAGCGGCGATTAATCCGGTAATGAATAACAAAGTCTTGTTGGTTTTTTCTCTTGCCATTCGAAGTTGAGCTCTTCTCTCTTTGACAATTCGGTCACCCCTACCTGCTGGGACGGTACGAACCCGTGGGACATTCTCATCCTCTTCATTTGGATAACATAGTGTGTCTTCCAAAGTATCATCAGGCATCAACTCGGTCATTGCTCGCGCTAGCATTGACTTCCCTGTCCCGGGGTCTCCAATCATCATCATGTGGCGACGCTGTTCAGCGGCTTTACGAATTACGATGTTAGCAGCCTCTTGACCAATAACTCGGTCAACTAACTTTTCCGGAATAGGTACATCTGCTGTTGTTTCAATGTCAACTGTTAGAATCCATTCTTCAACAGGCATGGCCTCAATTTTATCAACCTTAGAAATTTCAATGTCACCGAATTTCCCCTCTGACTCCCAATCATCTGGCAGAGGTGCATCTGCAACATTTAATGTTGTGATTTCAGCATCTTCACTGACTTCCTCGGCAACAATCTCATCTACCTCATCAGACACTGCAACACCTCCTGTTGAAGTTTGCTCGTCCCCCGACCATCATTAAACTGCGCACTTAGGAAAAAAGTACGCCCATAGGGCGTTATCATCACCCCATACCTATTTCACAAGGTTTCCACTAATTATTGCCAATTTTACCAATCAAAGCATTGACTTTAGATGACCGTCCGGCCAAACTTGAGGGAGTAACATGGAAGGTCGGGTTTTGGCACTTCGAGAGGAGAATGGAAAAGTTCACCTCATAAAAATTGAAGACCGTGAAATTAAAGTTCGTGGAGTCGGAAGAATTAACCCTTCACGGGATCTAAAAGATGCTCAACCAGGGGGGAAAATATCATTAGGACAAAAGGAATTTTTGGTGCTTAAACCTCGCTTGAGAGAACTCACCGAAGGGATGCATAGGCGGGCTCAAATAATTACTCCGAAGGATGCTTCACTACTTACCTCGATGTTAGGAATCACCTCTGGTGACCGTGTCTTAGAACTTGGATTTGGTTCTGCAGGTTTGACTCTACATTTGGCAAATGTTGTGGGGAAAAATGGGCTGCTAACAGCGGTAGAACTGCGCGAGGAGCATGCCGAAGTCGGCCTAGAAAATGTTGCCTTGGCAACCTCAAGTTGGGAGGGGTTCCCAGAATTCCACCTTGTTGAAGGAGATGCATATGATTCAGCCACAGCGGATGCAGCTGGTTTAATATCAGATAATTTTGATGCGATCAGCATTGATCTTCCAGAGCCATGGCGAGCAATCCCTCATTTTTCGAATCTGTTGACAGTAGGTGGTAGACTATCCTGTTATTGCCCTGTGACTAGTCAGTTGGAATCTTGTTGGAATGCATGTGAAGAAGCCGGCTTGGAAGTTGAATGGGCGGGTGAACGAATTGACCGCGTTTGGACTAAAGCATCCAAAGGTGGAGTTCGACCAGGAAACAATCCGATGGGTCATACTGCTTTTATTCTAATCGCAATGAAACTAAATTGACGAGTTGGAATCTCAGGGTGATGAGAGTTAGTCAACTACTCGAACTGATTCTTGACATTTTGGACAAGTGAACTTGAATGGTGGTTGACGTCCTTCTGGCATCTTGAGTGATGATGCACAACCCGGACATTTGACACGCCCATCAACCATTTTCACATCGCCGTCATCTACGTTATCATCCGTCGCATTACCAGCAACTAATGGCCCCGGTGGCGGTGGTAAATCGTTATCCATTGGCAATGGAGGTAATTCACCTGTAGTCTCATCAGTCTCAAAGAAAGTTGAGCGGATATGGTCCTTTTTCGCTCTGCGACGCTTGGAAATTGCCAACAGAATGAATAGGCTAGTAATCACCCATCCAACAGCCATCACAGTAATTGAATTCTGATTATCCAACTCAAATAATCCAAATGAAACGCCATCAGGGGCTACGGTTGGGCCGATGATGTTCAAAGTAAATGGGTCTGAAAGTAACTGATGACCTGAACCTGCTGCTTGAACTCGCATGCTCAATTCTCCGCCACTTGTGGTGTATAGAGATGTCAACATCAAATCATAAGATGCTGCCTCACCGGGTCCAAGATTGTAATTTGGATTTGAAGAACCGCCAACAGCAGTCCAGCCAGGGGACAAGTCCGCCGCACCTTCTCCAACAAGTGAAAGTGTACCTGATAATTGCTCATTACCGTCGTTCCGTATAATCACAGTAAGTACTAAACTCCCCTGATATGGTAAGGTGTTTTCTTCACTACCTGAAACGGTTACACTGAGTCGTGGTTGCCCGTTTATATGGTCAACGGGGACTGTTAAATTGATGGCCGAGGTTGCACTGATTGAAGTGTCTGCCAGAGATGTTACAGTCGCTGATAGTGATATTACACCTGCAGGTGTACCTTGAGATACCAAACACTCGAGAAGTACTGGTACAGCTGAGGAAGATGGCTCTAAGGAAATCGTAGATTGTAGATTACTACAGTCAAGACCAGTGGTTGCCAGTTGGAATGTTTGGTTTGCATTACCAGTATTAGTCAACCAAAGATAGGATTGAACTGTATCTCCAATTGCTGCAGTAGTTTCTGTGCTCGTCAAGGTTGCTGTTACCCCAAGGATAACATCAGTCACAGTGAATGAATATGAGTCGGTCACGGCATCGTCATTAGATGATGTTGCAACTAGTGCTAAGGTAGCATCACCGATGGCAGTTGTTCGACGCATGGAAACTGTGACAATGTCTTGCCCACCTGCTTCTAAAGTGAGTAATAACGGGGAAATCGTCACCTCAAATCCATCTGTTGATGGTGACAAAGAGAAGGAAAATTGATCCTGCTGATTGCCATCATTTAGTATGACAAATTGCATTGAACTAACGGTGTTCTCCCCAACTGGTAAAGTATCTCCAGATGCTAAAATTTTGACACTTGGAGAATGTCCTACTTCAATGGAGAATGTTGTTTGCGCAATAATATCCGAGCCATTCACACTCTTAGCATACAGAGTAATTTGGTGAATGGTCGCAACAGCTGATGAAGTAGCAGACACATTGAATGGAATCATGAAGGATTCGCCTACATCTACACTGCTTACTGTTGGCACCCCTGAAAACGAAAGCGAGTTCGGAAGTCCACTCCAATCAAAATTGAAGGAGAGAGAGTTTGTACCACTGTTAGTGGCCTGAATTGAAAAACCACTGTAATCCCCTGCAGAAACAAATACATTGCCACCTTGAGGGGCTACCAAATCTAGGTCAACTCGAGGTTGTACATCAATTTCAATACTCTCAATCTCTATTTCCCCACCATGCAATCCTGTTGCTGTGAGTATTAGATTATGCAAGCCAACAAGAGAGGTGTCTGCTAACACATCAACTTGGAACGATATGACATCTGATAGACCCCTTTCCACTGATACCCATGTTGGTGGCCCGGTAGCAGTGACTCCTCCGGGTCCTGTCAAATCAAAACGGACTTCGTCAATCTCAGAACCAATATTCCGCACACCAACTTGAATGGTCTTACTCGTACCAGGTGTAATAGTTGTGCCATTAGGTGGAGTGATTTCCCAACCCCAATTCACGCCGATTGTTATGGTGTATGATGACTCATGTATTACTCCAGTTGAATTTTCAGTAGAAAATATTGAGATTGTGCAGGTATCATTCCAATGAGTGATTGCATTAGGAGTTATGTTAATGCTAATGAATTCACTTGCAAGAGGTGCTAGTTCACCTCCTACAGTTGTAGCCATGTCTGCACTGCAAGTTGAGTCGGACGCTGTCTGATAAACTAATGTCGTGACATCGTTCCCATTATTTGAGACTTCAAATGAAACTACTTCAGTTACACCAGGCAAATATGTTCTGTTGACATCATCAACTACGCTTACTAAGACTTCACTTATCGTTGATACCTCAATGACAATGACAGATTGAATACTAAAGTTACCACCCATTGAACCTGCAAATAAGGCAATTCCTCGATATTGTGGTGTCGCATCAGGCGGGACTGTCACCCTAAGGGTGTGATTTCTAGACTCTCTCGGCGTCATATTTACTGCGACTGGGTCAAGCCATCTGATTTCCCAGTCAGGCGGTATATCTCTCGCTGGACCTCTCATTGATGTGCCATTTTCTCCTGTTCCGTTACCTGTTCCATTACCGGTCCCGTTACCTGTTCCGTTTCCGGTCCCGTTCCCTGTTCCGTTACCTGTTCCGTTTCCGGTCCCATTGTTGCCACCAGTCCCATTACCGGTCCCATTGTTGCCACCAGTCCCATTACCGGTACCGTTGTTACCACCAGTCCCATTTCCAGTCCCATTGGTATTGTTAGATGATTGGTTAGAATTCCAATTCGACCAAAACTCAGCCAAATCAGTTATTCCATCAACTTGCAAGATGATTGTGTCATCAATATTCCCTTGATTCTCTACAGGTACCTGAACATCTACAGTTTGATTCGGTGCAATCACAATTAATCCACTGTCTCCAACTAGACTGACATCAAGTGTTGGCAGGTATAGAGGTGCAACAGAAAGTTGTAAGGTGACTGTTGTTGATTCATTGGCATCATCAGTACGTGTAGCAGTCACATCAACTTGGCCATTCGCACCAAGTGGTGTCCCAGGATCAAGTCGGACAACAAGAGTGGTTGAACTAGATTGAGTGGGAAATATGGGCCCAAGTGTGGAGTCAGCTAAGGTTACATTCCAGTTCGAAGGTAAGTACGTAGTGTCCAAAGAAAGGTCAAATGAACGGGTGCTCATTACATTATCATTAGTCACATCTACTGTTACGTTGACCGCAGTGCCGGGTACTAGGTACTCATGTTGCGAGGATAGAGTGACATCAATATCAGCACTAGCAGAGGCTGGAGAAGCGGCAAACGGCAAGAGAATTGCTGTCAACAGCAACATAGTGAGCGATAGACTGGACTTTCGATACACGGCTTCGCCTCACCTCTGCCGACATTCGCCCTCCCTATAACGGCGGCGGGAGAGGGGGGTGGTCAACTGAATGTTCACTTTCACTTACAGTGAAAGGGTGATGGGCCTGAAAAATAAGGGGCACACCACTAAGAATGATGGTTTTCAATTTTCAATTAAAGCTGATAGAATGTCTTGTTTTAGTAACTCCCACGGAAATAGACCATCTACACCTGGTGTTCGGCCAAAATGGCCACCTGAGGCCGTTGGCGAGTAAATTGGCTTTAACAAATCCAATGAGTTAATGATTGCTTGAGGGGTGAAATCAAATGTTTGCTTGACTCTTCTAGAAATTTCAGATTCAGATATAGTTGAGGTACCAAATGTATCTATTCTGATGCTAACCGGTTCAGCGACTCCGATGACATACGCTAATTGAATTTCACAACGCTCGGCAAGGCCTGCTGCTACAACATGTTTGGCTGCCCATCGTGCAGCGTAAGCACCAGAACGGTCAACCTTACTCGGGTCTTTTCCAGAGAAAGCACCTCCTCCATGTCGACCCATTCCTCCATATGTGTCAACGATTACTTTTCGACCTGTAAGTCCTGCATCGGTCTGGGGTCCTCCAGGGTCTGCGAATCTCCCCGTTCCGTTAACAATAATCTTGGTATTCTCATCCAATAATGAACTTGGTAACGCGTGCTCAATAACATGCTTGGTGATTTGCGATTCTACAAAATTTAGTTCTTCTACCTCATCCCCACCAAATCGGTCTTTCAATCGATTATCATGTTGAATAGCAATTATCACTGTGTGAACCCTACTAGGTTTCCCAGACTCATCATACTCAACCGTCACCTGACTTTTGCCATCAGGCCGAACCCAAGAAAGGTGGCCTTCAGCGCCAGATGGCAATTCTCGAACATTTTTCAATCGCCGAGTCAACCTCTGTGATAAAGCAGCGGCGAGTGGAAAATAACGGTCTTTTAAATCATCAAAATATTCTGTTTCTGTACAAGCATAACCAAACATCAGGCCTTGATCTCCAGCCCCATCACGGTCAACTCCTTTAGCAATATCAGGTGCTTGAGTTGTTATGAATTGTTGAACTTCGCATAGAGAATGTGAGGTGGCATTTAATCCGATATTATGGTCAGTGTAACCAATCAGTCCAGCGGTTTTTCTAGCAATTGATTCGTAGTCAGGAACATCGCCATCAAGTTGGACTTCTCCAGCAAGGACAATATGACCTGTGCCGTCAACGGTTTTCACCAATGTTTCAACTGCAACTCTAGCATTTGGGTCAACTTTCAAACAAGCATCAACAATAGCGTCAGAAATAGCATCGCATAACTTGTCAGGGTGGCCACAGGTTACCGACTCGGAAGTGAATAAGAGACCTTCACTACCCATGTTTTCAGGGCGCTCGGTGGATACCTAATAACCTGACCGCAAGAGGGAGTTAGATGTCAATTAAAGTGAATCTAATCTTTCGTCACAGATTCTTAACCCTATTTCATCTCCAACCGCTTTAAATTTCTGTTGTAAATTTATCAAAATTATCATTGCTTCAGCAGGTTGTAAAATTGCACACAATTGGAACCCTATGTGTCCAATTGTTGGCATAGGAGGCTGTAATTCCCACGCAGATTGCAATAATCTTAATTTTTCATCATCTGTAATGACTGGATTTTTCAGTTGCGCCAACACTAATTCCCCATAGAGCAGAGAGTGAGGTTGATTCGATTCAGCACCAATGTTTGAGAGGATTAATTCTACTTCAGATGGAACTGGCCAACCAATACCAGATATCTCAGCGACTCGACATTGAATCCGAGCATAACTTGCCACCCACAGATTCTGGCGAAGTCTAGAGGCACCAACTAATTCCTTTGGAATATCAGTTAGAGAAACTTCCTCGCCTTGGCGCAGAGCCAATTCAGCCCTTCTCAATAAAACTTCAGGGTGACCATCAGGTAACTCATCAAGAAGTTGAGAAACCGAATCCGGATTGTGGCTAAGCAGAACATCGTGCAACATCAAAGCACAATCCATGCGGTCAACAGGGTCCCCAATTTGGGATATAACTGCAATCAAATCTAACGCGTTATCTACAGGGCCACCAAGACTCGCAGCAGCCAATATGCAACGTGCTTCGCCTACTGGATTGCCACGCTTTCGATGAAGACCTCCTGCTCTAGAAAGGTGATCCAATGCAGAAGTTAGGTCACCTTGACTACGCCGTAATTCAGCTAATTCAAGGTGTAATCCAATCGCCTCTGACGATAAATCATCATCAGAACCAACCTCATCGGCCTCCGGTGGAGATTCTAAAAGTGGCATCCCATCATGTATCTCGGCGTTTCTTAACAAGTCAGCAAGGGATAAAGCATCAGGATACCGTTGCCCACCTCGGCGAAACCACTTGTTAACTAGGGACTTCAATTCAACTTGAACCAAACTACCTTCATCACCAATTGATAACACATCAGAGTGTTCAATCTCTGAAATTAAATCGTGAACTTTATCTACGCCAATGTTACTCAAAGAATATGTCATCACCCGTCGTCTTTCACCCACCACACGCTTGCGTTTATTGGTGAGTAAATGTTCTTCAATTAGGCCACTTAATGCCCTTGAGACATGAGATTGTGCCATTCCCAATCTATGTGCCATGCCAACTTGACTGAACCTTCTTGGTAACTCATATTGGTCTTCAAAATCGGGGGCATCTGAGAGCGCAAGAAGCACTCTTTCGCGATTTGTGATGCGCGGTGCTTGGCCCATGTCAACCTTTGAGAGGGGGGCCGGTTGATGAATGAAACGACTCATCCTGTCACCGCTATAACTGAACAATACTGAAATCACACCAGAGAATCAAACGATTTCTAATGGCACATCTAAGTCGATAGAGGTGGGAGAAATATCAGTGAATGCAAATATTTCACTCCAACCCTGCCCTTCTTCCGAGACTATTATTGGCCCACCTTGGGTAATGGCTAATCGGATTACTGCTAACCGAAATGATGCGTATTCAATTACTGTCACTGTTACACCTCATGGCTGATATTTACTCCAGTCATCATCACTGGCCCATGCACCCGCAGGCACATATTGTTGATGAGAAGGAACCGGCGCCTGCTCACGGCGGCTCTTAGATGAAGCAACTCCCACCATAACAGCGGCTAGGACAACAATCCCAAGTGCCAAAGGAAGGAGTCGGAAAAGTTGGCTAATCAATATCCCAACGTTTCCATTGCCGTAAAATATTGGGTCATTAAATGATTGAGTGTTAATGGTAATGACATCTGTTGAAAATTCTGGGTCATGGTAAACCGATTCTCCAATGACGAAATTGTATCCACCAACAAGACGCATACCAGACCACATGCCTTCCGCACCATTAACATCAGAGCGAGTTACAGGGCGTGCCCCGTGAACTTGGAAGAGAACTTCAGTCTCAACACCATCAACGGTAGCATTTGATACCCAACGAACACGGCCTAAGTTGGCACCATTATCATCGAAGTGTATTGCACCAGCACGAATCGCTTGTGGCCTTGACTCACTTGTCATTTCCATTACCTCACCATGCTGTATACAATCTGTATCACGATATTCCTTCATTCTCTCATACACTGCATCCTGACGCTTTTCATCATCAGTTTTTTCATCTTCATCTGAGGTATTATCAATGGAAGCCCCGGTAGCTCGACCTTCAGTTTCCTCTTCATAATCCAATCCACACTCAAGTGGATTCCCTTCAATATCATGAGGAGGAGGTGGGAGAGGAGGTGGGTGTTGACCTTCATCCACCATTGAATCTGCATCATCTGAAACCATTTCACGTGGCGTATGACCAGCAATTGCACGAGGAGATATTTCACCTCCAAACTGTTCTTTCATCCACTCGCCGACTTCATCAGACATGTGAACACCGTAAGAGAGGTCAGTAAGAACCACTAATCGGGTGTCATTTCTTTGCACACCATCAACATCGGTTGCGATGTCCCAACCCCTCACAACTTGGTCGTACTTCCAAGTTGTATTCAGGACGTGCCCATTTACATTGGTTGCAGCAACTAATTCAGTACTTTCAATCTGATCACCTGGAACTGCATCTCCTTGAGTAAACACTTCGTAATGAGGTACTGCTTGAACAAGAATTTCTTGCTCTACTGTGGTAACATGGAATTTGTAGGCAATACGACCAACGGTCATGCCATCAACAGCACCATCACTAGACTGGTAAGTGATATTTTCAGCACTTAGTACGAAATTAATGTCAACTTCATTTCCGTTAACACTTTGGCGCCAATGAGAAAGAGTCCACGAGACATCATTGTAATCAACCCATTTCAATAAATTCTCATGACTAACATGAGTATCTTGTAACTCTTCAAGAGTACCAACAACATTTGGGCCGTTTACATCAAATAATCCGTTGCCATTTTCATCAACATATTCGCCTGCACCGATTAATCTTTGATGGAAAACTGAATGAGTAGGGATTCCAACTCTTTCTGAGAATCCCCTTTTACCATCGTAAATATCTGCAATCCCCATGTATTTGGTTTGAACTGTAGTCATCCCAATTCGTCCGTCACCATAGTGTACAAACATACGCGCTTCGCCTAACTTTAGGGAGATCTTTCCATTCTCCAAGTCTTGTTCTACCACAATCTCTTCGCGTGTGTAATCTATATCTTCACCAGGTGCCTTATCCAAAGGTGCACCCGAACGTCCTAACTGAGCCACAGCTAAGCCTGAACTCATCATCAATACTACAATAGAAAACGCCAAGATTGTACTGCTTCTCAATGCTCTCTTGGCACCCATACTCTTCTCCACCATATACATCCGTGACTCTACCCCTATAATGGACATAGGGTTAGAAATACCATCTTTGAATTCTGTTATACCATAAATCAAGCCATTGAATACCATTTCTAGCCATAAATCTCAATTTATTTTATCAATTATCTAATTCTACCGAATTACGAGAAAAAGCGGTCATACGATGACAATTTCCACCGTTCAAAGGCGAGGGCTTGAAGAAAGAGGGGCGCACGCCACACACCATGACAGGTCGCGACGGCTCAACATGGCAGCCTACTGCATATCGTACCCACACGCTAGGGGAAATCGCCGGAAATGGTGCGGATTTAGTAGATACCGACGTAACCGTTGCAGGTTACGCAGAAGCAGTTCGTGGCCGCGGTGCCATTTGTTTTCTGATGCTAAGAGACGGCACCGGCCATCTCCAAGCATTTCTCAAAAAGGACAGCATGGATGAAGACACTTTCACAGAAATTCAATCTGCCAACCGTGAAAGCATCATCCAAGTTACTGGCACGGTAGCACAAAAGCGACCATCTAAGGTGAAGGAAGGGGAGCCAACACCACCACCTGAATACGAAATTCAAGTCAGCGGCGCAACAATTCTCGCCATGGCTGAAGCACCAATGCCAATGGGTGTAACCGACAAAGTCCATGTTAAGCTACCAACTCGTTTGGACAATCGCCACATCGATTTACGTCGCAGTCACATCAACGCTATGTTTCAGATACGCTCAAAAGTTCTCCAGTATGGTCGTGAACACCTAATTACTGAAGGATTCAATGAGATGAACTCGCCAAAAATTATCGCTAGTGCGTCTGAAGGTGGAACTAATCTCTTCCCAATAAAATATTTTGAGACTGATGCTTATCTAAGCCAAAGTCCGCAGTTATACAAGCAACTCGCAATCCTTGGTGGATTAGAGCGTGTTTTTGAGGTCGGGCCTGCATTTAGAGCAGAAGAGCATGATACTTACCGCCACCTAAACGAATTCATTTCCTTCGATATTGAGATGGCATTCGCAAATGATGATGACGTGATGGCGGTACAAGAAAGAATGATTCAGCACATCTGGAAAAGTGTTGCAGAAAATGACCAAAATCTGATTGACATGATCAATGAATGGCGAGCCGAGCAAGAACCCCCCCTCTCCCCAGTGACTGTTGAAGTGCCAACCCTCCCATTCCCTCGTGTAGAGTATAGTGAAGCGATTGAGATTATCCAAAATGCTGGAGTCAACATTGAATGGGGCGCAGATATTGAGGCGCAACACGCTGATATGATTGCAGCAAAATACCCTGGATTTTACTTCTTACCAAGATGGCCAATGGCGATGAAACCATTCTACATTTACCACAATGCTGACGAGAAAGGGCCAAACGGTGGTCAACTAAGCCGTGGTTTTGACTTGAATTATGGCCGCGATGAAATGACTAGCGGTGGACAGCGTGAGCATCGTGTAGATGTTCTGATTCAAAACCTAGAAAATATGGGATTAGACCCTGCAGATTTCACCTTTTACACAGATGGATTCCGCTTTGGGGCACCACCCCACGCAGGGTGGGGACTTGGAGTTGCAAGACTTCTGATGGTATTGACCGGAGCAGGCAATGTGAGGGAAGTAGTTCTCTTCCCAAGAGACCGAAGTCGAGTCACCCCCTGATTACAGGACAGTGGTCAATTGACTCCAGAGAATTCCAAGAAAGTCTGGGCCTATATTCAAGAAGCTGGAGACAAACTGGTTGGGAAACTCCCACCTTCTCACCGCCATCCAAGTGGCAGAAATTCGTATGCCCATGTTGCAATCTGTGTCAGGTCCAAGTTCGGTCAATCGTACAAGGATTTACCCGATGAACAAATTGATGAGGTAATGGAGTACATCGATTATCTCGTTGAGAATCCTTCTTGATGTGTTGAAATAACACACGAGAATATCATTGACAGTAGTATGTTGTCAAAATGTGGGTTGTTCTATTCGGTGTAAGCATTAAGTGTTGAATGGAAATGGGTTGAACTATGAAATTGATGGGTATCCAAATTCCGTTCACAAATCAAGATTATCACCCCTTCCAGTGGTTTAACGGCCCTGACACTATCAAAATTGATGCTGGGATATCAAAGATATCTTTCACCCAATCCTCGTCTTTCTTTGGTAATTTTATGAGGATTGTAATCGGTATATTCCTCTTCGGAATTGGCTTCATGTTCATTCTCGGATCCGCCTGGGTTATCGCAGGAGACAGTATCATCGGGATGATTTACGAGGATAGCAATGAACCATGCTGGCCAAATCAAGATACTGCTATTACATTGTCAGATAGTGAAGTGTTTTGTAAATTTGACACATTTACAGATGGATACAGCAATTATCAAATTGCAGATGACTATTACAGTTTGGAAATGTATGGCGATGAACAAAAATACAGATGGTCGGAAGAGAATGGAACAATCACTTACGCATATCACTATGAT
>LWDU01041656.1_pt1 | contig 48027 bp, 49 predicted proteins | sample 727161 | NCBI WGS metagenome assembly LWDU01 (sample SAMN04566230, study PRJNA314399) | hydrothermal vent metagenome | isolation source: deep sea hydrothermal plume seawater | place: Mexico: Gulf of California, Guaymas Basin | collected 2004-07-11
GTTTGGGAATCGACATTAATGAGGAAAAACTGGCGCAACACCCGTACAAACAATTCCCGCCACGTGCGATTCGGACAGTGGAGGATGAGCGGCAGTGGCACTAGGACGATGATCATCGTGTCCTGAGCGGAGTCATCGCAGCCGAAGGATCTGGGGTGGTGACGCGCTGGCTGGGCTGGGAACTGAATCCAAGCTGGCATTCACCTTCAACCTGACCTTCTCCCTGAGAGAGAAGGAATAAGGGGAGACGATACTAACTATGTGGGCTGAGTCGCCGAGATGTTGTGAAATGTTCGCCGATTGCCACGTCGACGGCCTCCTCGCAATGACAGGATCGTCAGCTCATTAGTCCGCTTTAAAGTAAAAACCCCTCGGCCATTACGGTCGAGGGGTTTTTACTTTATGTTCGCAACGACGAAGCGTTACCGATTTTCAGCCTGTAGGTATTAGCTGAGTCGGTAGCTACGGCGAGACTTGCTCGCGCTGTAGTGACTGTGCCGTGCGACCTGGTCTCCAAGTAACTGGGCGTGGTTCAGCTCTTTCGGCGACACTAAGCGTGTGTCGAATGCGTGGCCAAGCCGCCCAATTGCGAGACGGATGACGTTAGTCAATTTGATTTCTCCGCGAAAACTACTAGACGGATTCAGTACCGTTTAGCGTCCTACCAGTGGACTTCGTTATTACCCATCCGGTGAACTAGTTCAATGATATCACTTATCGCGACGAATATCGTCATGTAAACATCTGTTTACAACATCATACGCACGACACACGAGGGTATTTTGCTAAATAATTACGTATCCCGCTATATTGTCTGACATATTGAACTATTACCTCTCATTGTGATCAATTTCACGAATACGATAGGTAATTTCGCCAGTCTTTTATGTGATCGCGTGACAACTACCGAGATTTACCGCCCGTAGTTGCGTTTCACGATGAATTTGAGAGCGGGTCGGTTGGACTAGCCGTGCGTCAGCCGCTGAGTCGATTCAGCGTTACTGGCTATTTCATCCCAGTCCCACAGCTGCGGAATCGTCTCAATATTCGCCCACATGTTCTGCTGGTCGGAGAAATGCGGGCTTGCCGGATGGCCTGACGATCCCAGCGGTACGATCCAGCGACCGTTGCTCCAGTTCGATGGGTCGTGGATGTACCGGTTTATCGGGCCTGATTTAATGGCGAACTCGGCTGGTGTCGGGCTTCCGCTGGCAAATGGAACATCGCCATCACCCGAGGCTTCGACTTTGGGCGGGTTGAGTTGGGCGGCGGCTTCCGGGAACGCACCACTCAGCGGGTGAGCATGTCCGGTCTTGTGCAAGTCGCCCCATCGCCACTTGTTCACATCGTCACTGAAGCGTCCTGCGAGATAGTCGACGCCGGCCTTGAACGCACCTTCGACGAGATCGTCGGTCTCGAAGCCGTAGTTCGCTTCCGAAAGCGATCCATCTCCAAGCCTGCGTATGAAGTCGGGTTTGAGCTGGCGGCGAAGCAGATCTTCGGCCCCGGCATCAACCGCTTCACCGGTTACGCCTCCAGCCAACGATGCGAAGGCACGTACTGCCAGAAGCTTATTGAGTTCTCGTGTCGAGGCAGCGTAAATGGCGGCCGCGGTTGAATCCTCTTTAAGATCGTGGCCCCATTCGCCAAGCAATCCGGCCGCGCTGGCATAGATTCCATCCAGGCCGGTCAGGGTCTGAATGGCGCCACAGAGAGCCGCAGCTGGGATAGAAACGGTGTCGGCGTGGATAGATGACATATCGGCAACAGTTGCTTTCCGATCTTTGAGGTCTTCGATGCGACCGCGTATTCGCCTTGCCCTGTAGTCGGTACCGTACATGTTGGTTAGATAGTGCTCGTAGTCGTGGTCGACCACTCGCTGGTTGCAGGTGACGATCCAGCCAGAATCTGGGTTCTTTGAACGTGGAAGATCGGGATTCGGAATAAAACCGTTCCATTCGTGCTCGCCCGTCCAGCCGGGAATTGGCCCCCAGCCGTTGACCGACTTACGGGATGGCACGCGCCCTTTGAACAGATACCCGAAGTTGCCGTGGACGTCGGCGTAGGGATAGTTATTCACTCGGTCGGTCCAAGTATCGAACGCTGTTTCGAGTTCGTCTGCCGATTGAGATTTCATTGCACCGTAGGCGGCATCGACCCATCTGGTACCACTACGAGAACCGGGATCGGAGATGGCGACGCCCCAGCCTGAATCGACGCTTCCAGAGATGATCGGTCCGTGATGGGTTTCGACGATCTCCACGTCTTCAGACGTGCCGTTTCGTACAGATATTTTTTCTACCGAACGGACTGCTTCGATCCAGTTGTTTTTGAAGAGGTACTCGACTTTGGTGCTGGATCGCCTTAGCTGCTCGACGAAGAGATCCTGGGTGTCGGCGCCGCCGTGGGTCATGCCCCAGCCTACGTGGTCGTTGTGGGCGAAATGCATGGCCATGGGCACGCCAGGAATCGAGTGACCCAGTGTCTGGAAGTCGGGGCTTTTCAGGTGGACCTGATAGTAGACGTTCGGAACCTCGAGTCCGCGATGTGAGTCACCAGCCACCAACGGTAATCCCGATTCGGTGCGATCGCCCGATATTGCCCAGCCGTTCGATCCACCATCGGTTTCTCTGAGAGATTCAGTGGCGTTCACAACGTTTGTTAGTTCTTCTATTGCGTTCAGCGCGCCACCGGAATACTCGGCTCCGGGCGGGACGGTCATAAGTGCGCCGGGTTGGCTTCCGGGCGAGATAGCAGCGGTGCGTTCGGGTCCGATTTCAGCTGCGAGTTTTGCGAGCCAGAGTTTTGCCTGAAACGACCCTTCAGCGGTGTTTCGCACCTTGTAGACGAGGATGCAGTGCCAGTCTTCCCATTTTCCTGGCTTCGTTCCGGTGAGCATGTACTCGACCGGGAGCGGGGCATCCGATTCGATGAATGCATTCACCCCGGCTGTGTAAGCGGCGATCATTGCCTGCGCTTCAGGGCTGCAGACTTCGAGATCACGTTCCGAGACGATCTTTAGCGATCGACGTCGCATGAGCCTGTCTTGAGCAAGACCGCTGGCTCCGAGATGCTCGGCTGACCTGCCAAGGCATCGCAGCCTGTCGTAGTCCATCTGGAATAGTCGGTCTTGGGCCGTTGCAAAGCCCTGGGCGAAAAAGAGGTCGGTTTCGTTGTCGGCCGAAATGTGCGGGATACCCCATTCGTCACGATGAATCGTTGCATCGCCAACGATGCCAGATAGCTTTAGATCCGATTCAATATCGGGCAGTGCGTTTTGAAGATCGGCGTCGGTTATCTGGTTGGTCATGGTTCCTCTGAGGCGGCTAGTCGGCGACCAGTCGCTTTCATGGATTGGGATAAGGGGTACGGGTTGCTCGATGACAACTCGGCGTACTTTAGATGGCGGTTCGCCAGTGTCAAGGAACGTAAGGCCACAAATGCAGTTGACCGGAGCGAAAACGAGCAGATAATCGGCGGTACGTGACCCTCGGGGTTTTTTGGGGCCATGGGGTGGCCGACGTATGTAAACCGTATTCATAGGAACCGAACGTTGAAGATTACTAGTGCTCGATCATGGATAGTAAAAACGCCGTGGGGCAACAATCCTGGGGCTGACGAGATTCGTGAAAATACTGACCGAACATTCGTGTTCATCCAGGTCGACACCGATGAGGGGATTACGGGTTGGGGTGAGATCACCACTTACCCGGGGCCTGTTGCGAACGGGGCGATTGCGGCGTTTGTCGATCAGATCGGCAAGTGGCTGGTTGGCGAGAATCCTGAGGACATCGAGCGAATCTGGGCAAAGATATTCAGGGGCATGACGTATGTTGGCACCCGCGGTGCAACGACCGCGGCTATCAGCGGGATCGATATAGCGTTGTGGGACATCCGCGGTAAAGCGTTGAACCAGCCTGTGTACAAACTTCTTGGCGGGGGCGTGCGCGACAAGATTGCGCTGTACACACATCCACCGAGTGTGAAGCGCCCTGATGAAATCATTCAGCCTGTGAAAGACATTGTCGAATCGGGTCATCGAGCCTTCAAGATGGACCCGATGATGCAAAATCTCCACGTCGGCAATGACACCTTCCTCGACGGTGAGATCAGTATCGAGGCAGAGAACACTGCGATGGATATTCTTGCTGCGGCCAGAGAGGCGGCGGGTCCGGATATCGAGATTCTTATCGATGCGCACGGAATGTACAACGTGCCGACCGCCATTCGGCTGGCGAATCAGATGGCCGAGTGGGACATTTTCTGGTTCGAGGAGCCGGTTCCCGTAGAAAGCTGGAAGGCTTTGAAGCAGGTGAAAGAGCAGATATCACCGCTGGTGTCGGTTGGTGAGCGGCTTCACACGAGGTGGGATTTTGTGCCGATCTTCGAGAACGGATTGGCCGATTACATCATGCCGGACGTTACGTGGACTGGTGGTATTACCGAGTTGAAGAAGATCGCAACGATGGCCGAGGCGTACTACGTGCCGATTTCACCGCACGATGCCTCTGGCCCGATCAACGTGATGTCGGGTGCGCAGGTGATGTTGACCGTCCGGAACTTCTACAAGCTGGAGACCAGCCGGTACGACCTTTCCGGGTACGACGTGATGATCGACCATCCGCTGGATATACGCGAAGGCGACTTATACGTTTCTGACCGACTGGGGATTGGCGTGAATCTGGACCCTGAATGGCTGGCAGCGCACGCGATCGACCCGAACACCGAGTTTGCGGGTAAGGATTCTTAGGAGATAAATAGGGTCGGTGTGGCAGCGTAACTTTATCGTGAGTCGTAAGTAGACTTCGTGTTGCCGGGTGATTGCCGCGTCGTGCCTCCTCGCAATGACAGACGCAACGCTGCCGCGCCTCCTCGCATCGAACTTGTATGAAAGTTCAATCGGTGGTGAAGACGGGGTTGTTGCGTTCGATGTGGGCTGGCCGCCTGCTTTTTGTAGTTTTGGGGTCTGTTGATGATCGTTATTGCAGTCGCCTGTGCGGCTGAGGTGACGCCGGCGGTCGACGATTTGGAGTTGGTGGCCGAGCAGGTTGTCGACTCACCAGATGCTGCCGAACTCGATGTCGATTCGTTTGCTGCAATAAATCCTGAGCCTGAATTTCGTGAACTCGATGTTGAGTTTGATCTTGGATTTTACGAGCGAGAGCGGTTACCTCGGGACGCCATCGAACCGATTTACACGCCCAAGTTCGTCTCGCCTGATGAATCTGTACTACGGCCAGACGAAATCGTTATGGGACTCGTGATCAACGGAGACGCCAGGGCTTATCCGACCGGTTTACTGAGAGCGCGGGAGATGGTCAACGACGAGGTGGGCGGTACTCCAGTCCTGGTCATGTGGTGACCGATTTGCTACACCGGTCTCGTGCATGACCGGCGAATCGATGGAGTGGTGGGACTGGGAGACGCAGAGCATCTGGTCGCAGCCGTGGGGTGCAGCCATTGACGGCGAACTTAGCCGAACACGACTCACCCTGCTGCCATACGAACTGGTTCCCTGGCAATCCTGGCGCGACCAGCATCCCGATACCAAGGTGTTGGTTGATGAGCGCGCCAACCTTGTTTACAGGGGGTTATCAGCAATAGATCGGTTCGTAATCGGTGTTTCTATCGGCGAGGCTGCGAAGGGGTTTTACTTCGTTTCATCGGCTCAGGAAGGAGTCGTGAACGAAACCGTTGGCGAATTCCCAGTGACGGTATTTGCAGATGAAGGCACGAGGCGAATTCACGTTTTGCTGCGTTCGTCTCAGCCAGGTTTGGGTGGTTCGCAGAAACTCCCTGATCAAGTGACATTTGAACTTGTTGAGAGCCCAGAATCGCCGGGAGTCATTGAAGTTCAAGACGTCGAAACAAACTCGACATGAGATCTTGAACTCGGAGTGGCAACAGACGGACCTCTCAAGGGTGCATTGCTACAGCGAGCGCCCTACGTCTCGGCCTACTACTGGGCGTGGGAAGAGTTCAACCCACATACCCAGTTCTGGGGCGACCGGTTCGACGAGCTGGACTAGCCAGCCCGTTGCGCACTGTTACCCAGCGACGAGGCCGGCGATCATGTCGCCAACTTGGCTTGTCGTGAGTGGTCGCTCGCCTGCTGTGGCGATGTCGTTGGTGCGGTAGCCCTCGGAAAGTACCGAGTCGACCGCCCCTTCAATGGCATCAGCCTCGGTGTTGAGGCCGAACGAGAGGCGTAGCAGCATTGCTGCACTCAGGATCGATGCCATCGGGTTAGCAAGTGACTTGCCTGCGATATCGGGCGCAGAACCGTGTATGGGTTCGTAGAGCGCTGGCTTTCCACCACGGCGGCGTCGACCGTTCTTCGGGGGCAGTGACGAGATAGATGCTGAAGGCAGCATTCCCAATGAACCACCGATAACGGCAGCTTCGTCGGAGATGATGTCGCCAAAGGTGTTTTCAGCGACGATTACGTCGAATATCACAGGGTTAGTTACGATTTGCATCGCAGCGTTGTCGGCAAGCATGTGTATGAGTTCGACACTCGGGTACTCGATTCCAACCTCGGTTGCGACTTCGCGCCAGAGTCGGGAAGACTCCATCACGTTCATCTTGTCAAGGGAGTGGACACGCTTCTTGCGGTCTCGGGCGAGTTCAAATGCGACACGGACTACTCGCTCGATCTCTTTTTCAGAGTAAGCGAGGGTATCGACCGCTCGGCGACCACGGGAGTTCTCCCATCGGCGCTTTGGCTTGCCAAAGTAGAGGCCACCGGTGAGTTCACGGACGATGATGAAATCGACGTCAACTAGCAGTTCGGGCCGGAGAGGCGACGCGTCAATGAGTTGTTCGTAGACCTTGACGGGCCGGAGGTTGGCGAACAGTCCAAGACCTTTTCGAAGGGCAAGAATGCCATCTTCGGGTCGAACTTTAGCCAGCGGGTCGTCCCATTTCGGACCACCAACAGCACCGAAAAGAACGGCGTCTGAACCAAGAACAATGTTCATGGTGTCGGCCGGAAGAGCGGTCCCGTTGGTGTCGATAGCGACACCACCGACAGGGCCTGTCACATATGTGAACTCGTGACCAAAACGACGCCCAACGGCGTCTAGAACTTTAACTGACTCGGCTGTAACTTCCGGGCCAATCCCGTCACCACCAAGAACTGCGATCCGTGCATCCATCTACAGGCTCTGCTTTCGCTTATAGAAAAGGGCTCATCCGTAAAAAAATCAACTTTGGAAGTCTAACAGCGGGTTGGCTTACAGACCACTCAATTTTCTGAGCAGTATGCTAACCCATACGAATCGCCTACCAGCGGGCGGTGCGTTGTTCCTCGAATGAGTCGATTGCTTCGCCGAGGCTGAGCGTGATTCCGACGTCGTCCAGTCCCTGCAACATAGAGTTCTTTCTGAACGGGTCGACATCGAAGCTGGCGCTCAGACCCTGATCGTCGGTGACGGTCTGTGATTCCAGATCGACAGTTACTTTATAGCCTGAGCCTCGGAGTGCGCGGGCCATGATGGTGTCGACTTCTGATTCGCTGAGTACTACCGGGAGCAAGCCGTTCTGCATGCAGTTGCTGCGGAATATGTCGGCAAAGCTGGTGGAAATGATGGCGCTGTATCCCATTTCCATGAGTGCCCATGGGGCGTGTTCTCGGGAGGATCCGGAACCAAAGTTACGACCGCCAACAAGAATGTTTGCAGTACGGTAGCGGTCTTGATTCAAGATGAAATCGGGGTTGAGCACGCCATCTTCGAGGTATCGCCAGTCGAAGAATGCGAATTCGCCAAAGCCGGTTCGCTCAATACGCTTGAGGAACTGCTTTGGGATGATCTGATCAGTATCGACGTTTGCTCGATCGAGAGGCGCAACGATGCTGGTGAGCTTCGTGAACTTTTCCAATTTATTTATCCCCTGTCACTTTCGTTTTGGCCATCTCGCCCTCTTTTGGCGCGGGCTCTTCTATTTTCAGAATCTTTGCGCCTAATACCGTCTTTCAGAGCCTCTTCGAGAGGATCGATGGGGAGTGGAGGCGTAACGGTGATGTCGCCCACTTTTTTGTGACGGGCTTCCTGTGTGCCATGAAGCCCTACTGCAACGTATATCGCTGCTATACCCAGGACGGCAAGCAACAGATCGGCATACACCAGCCGCTGGTGTGCGATGATCACGTCATCGAGTGTTTCGCGAATCTGATACCAGAACCAGCCTATGGACCTGGGGTTGAATATGAATACGGCGACAAAAATCGCGGCCCAGACGTGAACTCTTACTCGAACCTTGCCTTTTTTCTGCCACTCGGTCGGTTCTTGAGTCGATACAGCAGGATCGCTAGCTCGGTATAACTCCTTGAAAACAGCCCAGGGCTTCACCAGATTAAATACTGGAATGAAGAACCACATAACCGATTTTTCGGGAGAGAATCCCTGCTTGGCGCTCTTCAGCGTGAGCAAGTTCCTGCTGGCGCGATGCGTGAACGAACCCCACGCAAATATGCTCGCGAGCAGTATGGCGAATAGTGCAACTGTCAGGAACGAACCTGTTCCTTTTACCGATTCGTATTCGCTCTGTACGGCAAATAGTTGTGTGCAGTCTGGCGTCACGATGAACACACCGTCAGGGTCGGCGCAGGTCAGGCCTTCTCTGGCTGCGAAATCGATCATCGCTTGAGGTGCGAGAATCGCGGGAGGAGCGCTAACTATTCCCTGATCCTGAATCTCTACAAGGAGGTTCGCAGTCGCTCGGTCCTGGAACGCCAGCGCAACTGCGATGGCTGTCCACGCAAGAAGCACAATAACGACCCATTTGAGTTGGGTGCTGTTCGATTCGTATTTGTACGGATCGTATCGCTTGATCTTGGCCTTATCCATCTCGGATCGGCCAGTAAGACGGCCAAAAAAGCCGTGAGTACCGGGCGCAATTTTGAGTCCATTTCGAGTACGTCGATCGCGCCCGCCGGAAGATTGTCCGCGACTGGAGCCACCTCGGCGTCGTTCGCCCGGTGGGCGAGGATCGAAGCTCGGTGTTGGATTTTCGCCAGACTCTGACATTATTTTATGTCCCAATCCCTAACGTCTACAAAATGACCTTCGATGGCGGCGGCGGCGGCCATTTCCGGGCTTACAAGGTGTGTACGCCCGCCCTTGCCCTGTCGGCCTTCAAAGTTACGATTTGAAGTTGAGGCGCAGCGCTCACCGGGTACAAGGATATCGGGATTCATGCCGAGGCACATCGAACAGCCTGACTCGCGCCATTCGAAGCCAGCTTCCTTGAAGATCTCATCAAGACCTTCTTTTTCGGCGAGCATCTTGGTAAGAGTCGAGCCGGGCATGATCTGTGCTCGAACAGTTGAAGCAACGGTGTGTCCCTTGACGATCAGCGAAGCGGATCGCAAATCCTCGATTCGAGCGTTGGTGCAGGAACCGATGAATACTCGATCAATTTCGATATCTTCGATAGCCATGCCGGCTTTGAGATCCATGTATTCGAGTGCCCGTTCAGCCGAAGACTTGTCGGCGGGATCGTCGAAGTCTTCCGGTGAAGGAACGCTCGCTGAAATTCGAGTTACCTGACCGGGGTTGGTGCCCCAGCTTACGTGTGGCTCGAGTTCATCACAGTCGATTTCCAGAAGCTCATCGAACTCGGCGTTTTCGTCGGTTGCAAGCTCTCGCCACTCGGCGACGGCAGCATCGAAATCATCGCCCTTGGGCACGAACTTTCGACCACGCATCCAGTCGAACGTGGTGTCGTCGGGGGCGATCAGTCCGGCTCGTGCACCAGCTTCGATCGTCATGTTGCAGACTGTCATTCGACCGGCCATGCTGAGGCTTTTGATCGGTTCGCCGGTGTATTCAATTACATATCCGGTGCCACCAGCCGTACCCATTTTGCCGATGGCAGCGAGGATCATGTCCTTCGCAGTTACGCCCTGTTTCAACGCGCCGTTGAAACGAACTTCCATCGTTTTTGGCTTGCGCTGGCGGAGGGTTTGAGTAGCGAGAACGTGCTCGACTTCAGAAGTACCTATACCAAATGCGAGCGAGCCGAACGCACCGTGGGTCGATGTGTGCGAGTCGCCACAGACGATTGTCATACCGGGCTGGGTGTAGCCCTGTTCCGGGCCGATGACGTGAACGATGCCCTGCCCTGGCGAATCGACGTCGTAGAGGGTGACGCCGGTTTCTTTACAGTTCTCGCGGAGGGTGTCGACCTGGATTCGAGCGATGGGATCTTTGATCACTTCCGCCCGCGTGTCGTCGGTGGGAAGGTTGTGGTCGACGGTTGAAATCGTGAGATCGGGTCGGCGCACCTTACGATTCGTGAGTCGCAGTGCTTCGAATGCTTGCGGTGAGGTGACTTCGTGCACCAGATGCAGGTCGATGTAGATCAGAGCTGGTTGGTCTTCAGGCTCGGCAACTATGTGTTGCTCCCAGATCTTTTCAAACATGGTTTTGGCCATGTGCGCGTAACCCTCCATAAAAACAAACCACTCGCAATAAATTAATGCGAGCAGAAATAGTAACGCAAAAGCGGCACCCCTCTAATTTTTTGCGAATTTGGGGGGGATGCCGATTCTTTATTTTTTTACTTTGCGACTTGCTGGCTAGACGGCACCCGTCGTTGCAGAGCGATCTTGAATGCCGATTGTTATCAGCCTGTTGATTGCGTTTACGTATGCCTTGGCCGATGCCACAACGATGTCGGAATCGGATCCACGACCAGAATAAACCGAGCCGTCTTTCGCCACCCTGATGGTCACTTCACCCAGCGAGTCGATTCCTTCGGTAACCGCCGATACTGAGAACTCGGTGAGTTCGATATCGAGGTTAACGACTGAGTCGATCGCCTTGCAGACCGCGTCGACGGGACCTGTGCCCTTCGACTCGACTGTCCGCGACTTTCCATCGGGGCAATCCAGCGTGATCTTTGCTTCAGGTTCGGTGTCATTGCCGCAGACGACGTGGACTGAATCTACTTTGTAGATGCGGTCGGTGTCGACGTAGCGATGCTGCTCCGACATGAGTGCTTCAAGATCAACATCGGTAACTTCACGTTTGTTATCGGCAAGATCCTTGAACGTGACAAACACGCTTGCGAGTTCTTCGTCCGAAAGGTCGTAGCCGAGTTCGTGCAGTCGAGAACGTAGCCCCGCCCTGCCCGATAATTTACCCAGCACGATCGCCTGACCACGCCAGCCGACAGTGTCGGGCTCCATGATCTCGAAGGTCGTTCTTTCCTTCAGATACGCGTCCTGGTGGATACCAGATGAGTGCCTGAAAGCGTTTTGACCGACGATGGCTTTGTTTGCCTGCACGGGAATTCCAAAGATGGAACTGACCATGCGACTGGAGTTACCGATTTCAGACGTGTTGATGTTGGTTTCAACTTTGTAGTGATCGGGCCGAGTTTCGATCGCCATGATCACTTCTTCGAGAGCGGCATTTCCTGCACGCTCGCCAAGTCCGTTGATACAGCCTTCAATTTGCCTTGCACCGTTTTCGAGGGCAGCAAGTGAGTTGGCAGCTGACATTCCGAGGTCGTTGTGGCAGTGAACGCTTATCACTGCCTGATCGATATTCGGCACGTTGTCGATGATGCCTTTGATCAACGCGCCAAACTCGTCGGGGGTTGAATACCCGACGGTGTCTGGAATGTTGACCGTGGTTGCACCTGCCTTGATGACGGCTTCAACCATGGCGTAGAGATACTCTGGCTCGGTACGTGAGGCGTCCATCGGCGAGAACTCAACATCATCGACGTAGGTTTTCGCGTGGGCGACTGCGGTCACAGCCATGTCCATGATGGCTTCACGGTCCTTGCGCATCTGGTGCATCAGGTGGATGTCGGAAGCTGAGAGGAACGTGTGAATACGTGCGTTCTCAACGCCTTCAAGCGCCTTGCCTGCTGCATCGATGTCGGCTTTAACCGCTCGCGCCAGTGAAGTAACGATCGGGCCTTTCACCTCGTTGGCGATGCGGCGCACTGCCTCAAAGTCACCGGGTGAACTGCCAGCAAATCCCGCCTCGATCACGTCGACGCCTAGCTTGTTTAGCTGGTGAGCGATACGAATTTTTTCTTCAACGGTTAGACCTGCGCCGGCAGATTGCTCGCCGTCACGAAGAGTCGTGTCGAAAATTATTACATTGTCTTGTGTATCGCTCTGTTGCGCCATGTGAATACCTCCAGCGCTCGACCATCATTGACGGGCTACACCCGCCGGGTTTGAACGCCGATACGTGTGTCGGTGGATCGGCGTTCCCTAAACAGGAGTGACTATGTAGTCGACTCCAACCAGGGCATCATGTCTCGAAGCTCTTTACCGACCTTCTCCACTCCGTGTTCTTTATTGTCGGCACGCATCTGCTTGAACTTGTGCTGACCTTCGTCGTTCTCAGCGATCCATTCACGGGCGAATTCGCCTGACTGAATCTGCTTGAGGACTTTTTCCATATTCTTCTTCACATTGGCGTCAATGATTACCGGGCCACGTGAGTAGTCGCCGTATTCAGCCGTTTCACTGATCGAGTAGCGCATGTGACCGAGGCCGCCCTGGTACATGAGATCGACGATAAGTTTGAGTTCGTGAAGAACCTCGAAGTAGGCGGACTCGGGTTCGTATCCGGCTTCTACCAGTACATCAAATCCGGTTTTTACGAGTTCGCTTACGCCACCACAGAGAACTGCCTGTTCACCGAACAGGTCGGTTTCGGTTTCTTCCTTGAAAGTGGTCTCGAGAATTCCGGCTCGCCCGCCGCCGATGCCTTTGCCGTAAGCAAGTGCGAGGTCGTGAGCAGTGCCAGAAACATCCTGATGAACGGCGATGAGACATGGAACGCCAAGTCCTCGCTCGAACACGGCACGCACTCGGTGACCCGGTGCCTTGGGGGCGATCATGACAGCGTCGACGTTGGCCGGCGGGTTGATTTGATCGTAGAAAATCGTGAAGCCGTGGGCGAAGAGGAGGGTCTTTCCTGCAGTGAGGTTAGGCTCAACGTCTTCTTCGTAGACGCGCTTCTGGACGGTGTCGGGCAGGCAAAAAGAGATCAGGTCGGCTCGCCTGGTTGCTTCGGCGTTGGAAACGACTTCGAGTCCAGCTTCCTCAGCAATCTGCTTGCTGCGGCTGCCCTCGTAGAGACCAACGATTACGTTGAAACCGCTGTCTTTGAGGTTAAGCGCGTGTGCGTGACCCTGCGATCCGTAACCGAGCACTGCGATTGTTTTATCGCGCAGTATCGAGTCGTCAATATCTTTGTCGTAAGTGAGGGTAGCCATTTCGAATTGTCAGCCTTAGGGCTCGTGATTTTGTGTCGTTATCTTCTGGTGGCAGTCCCACCAGAAGTTGTTTTATAGAAGCGTTTTTACTTAGACGCTTCCGGATTCACCTGTTGTAACGGGCAGTATGTAGGTTGCCTTGCTTGCTTCGGACTGGAACAGGCCATCATCTTCGCCTTCGATCAGGGTTCCACGTAGCGTGGCGACCCGACCGGTGCGGATGACTTCTTCAAGTCCGAATTTACGAACAAGTTCAATAAACGAATCGATTTTCTGGCGGCCACCCGAGATTTCCACGGTAAGGCTTTCAGCTCCAATATCGATAACGTTTACTCGGAATATGTTTACGAGTTCGAGTATTTCTCTTCGAGCTTCGGCGTCGGCGGTGACTTTGATCAACGCCAGCTCGCGCCAGACGATGTTCTGTTCGGAGATGTCGTGAACTTCTACGACATCGATCAAGCGGTCAAGCTGCGCCGCCACGTGGCGTACAACCTCGTCGGGCCCCTCGACAACAAATGTCATTCGAGACAGTCCGGGTCGCTCGGAACGTCCGACTGCGAGGCTGGCGATGTTGAATCCACGCCTGCGAAACAGGCCGGCGATACGTGCGAGTACACCGGGCTTGTCCTGCACGATGGCAGAAATAGTCCGCTGGAAAGACCCGTTTTGTGGTGCTGAATCTGCCATTAGTTCGGGTCCTCGATCATTTCCTGAACGCTCTGGCCTACAGGAATCATTGGATAGAGATCGTCGACCTTCTCGATAACGAAATCGACGACGACCGGCCCATCGTGGGCGTTTGCCTCAGCGATAGCTGCTTCGAGTTCGTCCTGAGTTTTGACCCGAATTCCCTTGACTCCGTAGGCTTCTGCGAGCTTCACGAAATCGGGGTTTCGGGTGTATGTCTCGGCCTGATAATCGCCGTCATAGAAGAATGTCTGCCACTGGGTGATCATTCCCAAGTGGTTGTTGTTCAGAATTGCGTACTTTACCGGCAAGTTGTTTTCAGCAGCCGTTGCCAGTTCCATCATGGTCATCTGGAATCCACCGTCGCCGCAGATCGACCAGACCAGCTTGTCGGGGTTTCCGACCTGCGCGCCGATGGCCGATGGAACTTCATAGCCCATCGTGCCGGCTCCACCTGAAGAGAGCCACGAGTTGGCGTTCTTGAACTGGTAGTGCTGTGCAGCCCACATCTGGTGCTGACCAACGCCGGTTGTGATGATCGCTTCACCCTTTGTGACATCAGAGAGCGCCTTCACGACGTGCTGCCCCATCAGGCGATCGCTTTCAGGGATGCGCAGTGATGGATGTTCCGCCTTGAGGTGCTCGACGTGCCGCAGCCATTCGGCGTGAGTAGTCTGCTTTACTTTTGGGATGAGTTGGGCGAAAACGTCTTTGATATTTCCAACGACTGGCGCTTCAACCTGGATCGTCTTGTTGATTTCCGCAGGATCGATATCGACGTGGATCTTTTTGGATTTGGTCGAAAATCGCTTGGCGTCACCAACGATTCGATCGTCGAAACGACTGCCAAAGTTGATTATCAGATCGGCTTGATCGACAGTCAGCGAGGCGTATGCCATGCCGTGCATTCCCGGGAAGCCGGTACTGAGCACATGATCTTCGGGGAACGAAGATATTCCGAGCAGGGTTGTGACGACGGGGATCTGGGCTTTTTCGGCCAGTTCCTTGAGTTCATCGAACGAGCGCGAAAGTACAACACCGTGACCTGCGAGGATGACGGGGCGTTCTGCCTCGTTGATCAGTTTCGCTGCGGCTTCGACCTGAGATTCTTCGGCCTTGCCGGGAACGTTGTAGCCGGGCAGATCGATTGGTGCATCGGGATCGTAGTCGCCCATCTCCATGAAGACGTCTTTGGGGACGTCGATCAGCACGGGACCGGGTCGACCGGTTTGAGCGATGTGGAACGCCTCGTGGATCGTCGCACCGAGGTCATCGGCTCGCATAACGAGGTAGTTGTGCTTCGTAACGGGGAGTGTTGCACCGGTGATATCGGCTTCCTGAAAAGCATCGGTTCCGATGGCTGCTCGACCGACCTGCCCGGTGATGGCGACCATGGGAACGGAGTCCATCATGGCTGTCGCCAGTCCGGTGACGAGGTTGGTTGCGCCGGGGCCAGATGTAGCAAACGCAACACCAACTGTGCCGGTTGAACGTGCGTAGCCGTCGGCTGCGTGCGCTGCGCCCTGCTCGTGGCGGCAGAGTATGTGGCGCAGGTTGGGGTATTGAGAGAGAACGCCGTAGAGGGGGAGAATTGCGCCACCGGGTATGCCAAATACTACGGAGACGCCCTCTTTGAGGAGCGCTTCGCAGACTATTTGACTACCGGCGAGGTGCTTGGTCATATCGGTTCCCTAAAGGTTTATTGCCGAAATTATTCGGCAGTCCTTTCCTATCGACTACTTATTTCTAACTGTTCTCTATATCGCAAAAACTAACTTATCGCGGGCAAAAAAAAATCCCGCCCTCACAAAGGACGAGACTTGCATCCCGCGGTACCACCTTCGATTGCCAGACACCAATTTTACGTTGGCAAGTCTGACCACTCAAATGCCTTTACGAGGCAAGTCGTTTGACCCTGATTCACCAATATGACGAAATTTCAGGTCAACCGCTCCAGGGCGAGTTCTCGAATTGGCACGCACCGGTTTACACCAACCACCGGTTCTCTTTAAGCGCACCGTGTTCGGTACTACTCCCGTTCACAGCGTTTCACAATGCGCAAGTATAAGTGTTCGCGGTATCGCGAAGCAATGGCTGCACCGTGTAGCCGACTCATTAAAACGTACTACGTGTGAAATAACGCACAATCACAAACCCGGTCGCAGGAATATACTTCTCCGGTTGCTCGCAAACAATTCGATACTAATCTTGCCAACTCAGATCAACATTCAACTACGCAGTTTCAAATGGTCCGATATTGATGCGCTTCAATTGCTGCTGAACGATATCGGTCGGCATGGTCACCGAGATTGGCCGAGCAATGTTGATGAACTGCGGGCCGAACTTGAGTATCCACGCGTTCAACCGAAGCAAAACGTCGCGCTAGTAACAAATGGTGATGGCGTGACCGGTTACGCAATTGTCGAACCCGAAGCGAATATCGGTCGTTCGGTAATTGGAATCGGTAGTAGCAAGATGGGGTTGGCAGCTCGAAAGCAGTTGCTGGATTGGGCTACGGATCGTGCAAAGCAAGAAGCGCCAGTTGCGCACCTTTCGACTCGCGACAACGAAACTGAGCTCGAAAAGTTGGTTGAGCAGCTCGGTTGGGTGAAGATACGGACGTATCTCAAGCTCGAACTAAAGACTGACATAACCCCTGCGAGTGTGACGTTGCCGAGTGGCTTCTCGCTCAGAACTATGTTGGGTTTGGATGAAGTTCCGGAACTCACTTATCTGCAAAACGAAGCGTTTGGCCAACACTTTGGATACTCGCCGAATACCGAAGATGAGATCAAAGCGCGGTTGCTTGCGCCTGACACTAGCGTTAACGACATTGTGATGATTCACGATTCTCACGAACAACTCGTGGCCTACTGTTGGACGCTGACGCACGATCGAGAGGGCTTGAAGGTCGGTCGCATCGGTATGACCGGTGTACTGCCGTCAGCCCGTAAACAGGGACTTGGTAGATCGATCGCAGAGACAGGGTTTAATCATCTGCTACGACAGGACGTGGACGCGCTTGAGTTGGATGTCGACTCGGTGAATGCGCCAGCGATCAAGATTTACTCTTCGCTTGGGTTCACTACCAGTAGCGAAGTTAGCTGGTGGGAACGGACGCTCTAGCCCGTTCTAACCACCGGCGGCTGGCACTGCAGTAGCCGGCTGTGCAGGTATGAGATCACGATAGCGAGCCAGCAGCGAATCAGCTGATCGTTCCCAACTTAGTGTTTCGGCGTGCTCTCGTGCTGCAGTGCCCATACGGTCCCGTAACATGTCATCGTTCAGAAGTTCGCATAGACGCTCGGCCATCTCATCGCTTTGGTTTGGTGGCACCAGGAATCCTGTTGAACCACTTTTAACGATTGCTGGCAGTCCACCAACTTCAGATGCAATAACGGGTCGTCCGCAAGCTGCGGCTTCGAGCGCTGCAAGGCCAAAGCTTTCGTAGTGGGAAGGCAGCACGCACACGTCGGCGGCGTTGTAGTACATCGGAAGTTCATCTTGCGATACGGAGCCTATGAACCGAATCGACTCGTTCAGTTGCATTCGGCTTGCGAGTTCCTGCAGGCGAGCTTTTTCGTGTGAGTTATCGTCACCGCCAACAACGTTCAGTGTGATATCGCCAATGTTTTCGAGACTGGCAACCGCCCTGAACAAGATATCCAGTCCTTTGAGTGGTTCGAGTCTTCCGACGAACAAAATGTTTTTACCCGTGCCGTAGTTGAGATGCTCGCGAGACTGCTGTTGAGACATCGGTCGGAATCGAGCGAGGTCGACTCCCGGTGGAATGACGCTGATTTTCGAAGGCTCGATATCGCAGAATTCGACGATTGCCTGTTTTTCGTCATCTGTCCAGACGATGATCGAATCGGCGGAGGTCGCAATTTCAGATTCTGAACAATCGCGTTGTTCAACTTCCATCTCTTCGGGTCGCCCTCGGCGCTTCATTTCGGCCATGGTGTGGAAGCTTGTGGTGTGCGGGATGCCCCATTCGGAGGCAAGTCGCATGCCGACAAGGCCCGAGAGCCAGTAGTGAGAACTGACGAGATCGTAGTTGAGTCGATTGGCGACACAGAATCGGCGCATCTGGGCGGTCAAGCTTGGCAGAAGTTCGTAGACGCCAGATTTATCGAGAGAGGGTGCACCTGCGGGCAGGTGGATTAGCCTTGCTCCGGGCGCAAGCATTACAACCTGGGGATCGAGCGGGTCGTGGTGCCGTGTGAATACGTCAACCTGCACGCCACGCGCAGCAAGACGCCTGACCATTTCCAGAATGTATATGTTCATTCCACCGGAGTCTTTGCTACCTGCCTGGCGCAAAGGACATCCATGAACTGTTATGACGGCGACGTGCATGTTAAGAGGGTAATACTTCTTTGAGGACTATTGACTGAGTTTAGCGAGACGCGGTTAGCGCGAACACCTGTGTATCGACGCCGCCCAGATGGTATTTATACGACTCGTTACCTCGCATGAAATCGAATACCCTGTGGCCGTTTTCGATTGACGATTTGATTGCCAGAGCGTGGTTCAATAACCCCACAGATAGCTTTGACTGGGCGGGATTGTACCCGCTGTTATACAGGTAACGCACACCCTGGCAGACAAATGACAGCGATGTTGCCACTCGTTCGCCGTCTATTTCTAGGAAGCAGAGGTGGGTGGAGTTCTCTTTGGCGAGTTCGATTGCGATCCTGGTGAAGAACTGTTCTCGCTCGAGGGTCATGAACTCGTTTTTGTCGGGTGTGCTCATGCGGTGGAGTCGCATGAAATCGGCCATGCCTGCCGCAACATCTTCGGGGCTGGTGAGTTCAATTTGTTCGACTTCGCCGGATGCTTCGAGTCTTCGCAGTTTTCGGCGTAGTTCGTGGCGGTCTTTCTTGCGAAGACCGGAAACATATTCGTCCCACGTTGAAGGTAGATCGATGCGCGGTGCAACGTCTTCTTGCTCGATCTCGACATTCCAACCAGCCTGTTCAGCGGCTTCCCGGAATTGTGTGATTGTTGGTGAATTTCCACGAAGAGACTGGAGTGAAATCGTCTTTATTTCGGTCATTTCGCTTACGGCTTTGACCAGTGCTTCCATACAGCCTGGTGAAAGGCGATCGCGACTCAAGAAGTCGTGATAGTCGACGAGATCGGTGCTTCCGAGAAAACTTATCTCGGATCCATCGATCATCAGAGGCGCAATGAAATTTACTTCGCCTGAGTCGGCTCGGATTACAAGAAGCTTGAGTTCGGAGTCGCCACCGAACTCAGCCCACCATGTTTTCTGCCATGTTTGCTGATCAAAGAACGTAGGTTCAGTGCACCCTGTGATCAGGTTTTGCCAGTGATCTGCGAGACTTTCGAAGGTTCCCTGCTCAATCCCGGCGCTGCAACAAGTCAATTTTGTGGCTGTTCCTTATATTCATAGTTTTGAACGACTCAAATTTCAGTCGGTAGATTATTACTTACCGCTATTCAAGAGATTCATCACTGAATCAATGTCGGGCTCGACGTACTCGAGTTCGATTAGTGCCCGTTTCTCGGCAGTGCCCGGGTCTTTCAACCCATTCCCAGTTAAGATGCAAACTACCGTCTTGTCGGTCAGGTCTACACCCAATTCGGGTAGCTTAATTAATCCCGCTACAGAAGCGGAAGATGCTGGCTCACAGAAAATGCCCTCTTCTCGTGCCAATCGAAGGTAAGCTTCGATAATTTCGTCATCGTCGACCATATCGATCAGGCCTTCTGATTCGTCGCGAGCTGCTTCGGCCTTCTCCCAACTTGCGGGGTTTCCGATTCGAATTGCCGTGGCGATTGTTTCGGGTTTAAGAATCGGTTCACCCCGAACGATTGGAGCTGCGCCTGCGGCCTGGAATCCCATCATTTTAGGAGTGGTTTCGGCTCGACCCATCGTCTGGTATTCGGTGAAGCCCTTCCAGTAGGCGGTGATATTGCCGGCGTTTCCAACGGGGATGCACAGTAAATCTGGAGCCTCGCCCAGTTCGTCGACAATTTCGAACGCGCCAGTTTTCTGGCCTTCGATTCGGTACGGGTTTACCGAGTTAACCAGTTCGATGTCCATGACTTCAACGATGCTTCGCACTGTGTTCAGCGCATCGTCGAAGCTGCCGTTGACGGCGAGGATACGTGCGCCGTATGCCATTGCCTGGGCGAGTTTACCGAGTGCGATTTCACCAGCCGGGACGAGGACAAGGGTTTCGAGTTGATATCGAGCGCCATAGGCTGCTGCTGCTGCGCTGGTGTTGCCTGTTGAGGCGCAAATGATGCGTTTTTTACCAGCTTCCAGCGCTTTGGCAATTGCCATAACCATGCCACGGTCTTTGAACGAGCCGGTTGGGTTGCAGCCTTCGAGCTTGAAGTAGAGATTCTTACAGCCGAGGGAATCGCCGATGCTCTGGGAACGAACGAGCGGAGTGCTGCCTTCACCGAGCGAAACGGCCGGGGTGGCATCGGTTACAGGTAGGAACTCACGATACCGTTCAATTACACCAGGCAACATCGACAACGAGAAGATCGCTCCTGTTCAAGCTGGGTCGAGCCCAGGCTGACTAATATGTTCGAACACTCAGGTTACTCTGCGTATGTTTCCACGCGGAGCAAGCTGTCCAGTCGAAGCACTGTATCGAGATCGTTAATAGCGCTAACTGCATCTTGCATATTAGCCTCTCGCGCAGGGTGAGTCATTATCACCAAATCGGCGTGGCCATTCTCAATATCGGTATCTTTTTGCAGTACTGAGTTGATGCTAATGTCTGCGTCGCCCAACACTTTTGCAACATTCGCAAGCACACCGGGTCGATCTGAAGCGGTCAGGCGCAGATAGTACTTGCATGTGTGATCGCTCATGGAGGCGATCTTGAAGGGTTCTGGCGCAGCGGTTGGTGATCCACTGCTCACGGTGCCTGAGGCAATTCGCAAAATATCGCCCATAACCGCGCTTGCTGTTGGGTCTGGACCGGCACCGGGGCCCTGGAACCAGAGCGGGCCGACGAGATCGCCTTCGACTTCGACAGCATTTAGCACACCGTTTACTGAGGCCATTGGGACTGTGAGTGGGATAAGAGCGGGGTGCACCCGAGCCAGCAGACCCGATTCCCTATTTGCCTGCGCTACCGCCAGCAGCTTGATGGTGAATCCGAGTTCGCTTGCGTACCGGAAGTCTTTGGCGTGAACCCCTCGAATACCTTCCCGATGAATTACATCAACCGGCACTTCGGTGTGGTAGGCGAGTCGAGCTAGTACTGAAATTTTGTAAAGAGCATCGAAACCGTCGACATCGGCTGTGGGGTCGGACTCGGCGTAGCCAAGCCCCTGAGCTTCGGCCAGTACGTCGTCGAAGTCGGCGCCTTCGTGTGACATTTTGGTGAGAATGAAATTCGTGGTGCCGTTGATAATCCCGCGCACGCTTTGAATTGTGTTTGCGGCCAGATCGTTCATCAGCGGCCCGATGATCGGTATGCCTCCGGCGACACTGGCTTCGTAGAGCAGTTGCACGTTGTTTTCTGCGGCCGTGGCGAGCAGTTCACTTCCGCGCTTACACATAACTTCTTTGTTTGCAGTTACGACGTGCTTTCCGGCTTTGAGTGCGGCGGTGATGTAATCGAATGCGGGGTTTTCACCGCCCATCAGTTCGACAACGATTCCGACTTCGTGATTGATGATAACTGAGTCTGGATCAGTTGAAATTATCGATCGATCGAGATCGACTGCTCGGGTTCGGTCGAGATCCCTGACCACCGCGGCTGCGACGTTCAGGGAGATGCTGGGGTCTTCGAGTCGATGGCGATCGATGATGGCGTTCGCCACTGCCGACCCGACAACGCCGAGTCCCAATAACCCGACACCAGTAGTTTGATTCATGTTCCGTGCAGACTCGGTCATAAGACTATTGCACGGTTTGACCTGAGATTTGTTCAGCGATCGGAACAGGTGTTGGTGTTGGGATCAGAGCCGAGAGCCTGACCTGCTTGTTTACCCAATCGAAAATGTCGCTATCGAGAACCATGTGCAGATCGAAATCAGTTCGACGTTCGTTGAAGAAAATTCCCATTCCGCGAGTAGTCAATACCTCGAAGTTTATTTCATTTACCTCACGGGCATCGTTCACTTCATCCACGATGAGATAGCTCCACCAGTTCGAGTCGCTATCAAAGCGAGGGTCGCTAGGTGTGCGGATAGGCAGTAGGCGATTTTCGTCTTTGTCGAGTCCGAACAACAGGGCGTCGAGTTCCGGAGTTACGCCAAATGGGAACCAGCCCAGATCGCCAGAGCCACGTGGAGCGTTCGGATCTTCCGAATGTTCGAGTATGACTTCATTAATCGGTGTTCCGGCCTTCAAATCACGGTCGATTGTGCGCCGGTCTTCAGGGTTTCGCCCAAATTTGATTATCTGGTAGACGTGAACCTGTGCTTGCACACGTGGGATCTGGTCGGCAACTACAGTACGCAACCGTTCTTTGAACATGCTTTTGCGAATGAATTCGCGGAACACTTTTTCTTCGATACCTATTTCCTGAATGAACTGCCTTTTTGCCTCTTCGATGTTGTCGTTGTATTCCTTAGACTCGCGTTCGGCGACTGTGATGGCGACAAATCCCAGAATGGAGTCAAGGCGGTCATCGACTTCTTCAGCGGTGACTGTGATTCCGTTGCTGGGGGCGAGCTGGAAGGCCAGTTCGTTCTCCTGGAGTGTTTGCAGGGCATCGAACAGCGAGCTTCCAACTTCAAACGCAACACCGAGCCGTTCGCTCATCCTCTGGTTAAAGCGGATGAATTTCACCACATCACCCCGGGTGTATTCCTTGTCCTCAACTCGCAGCGCAAGTTCACGAGGTGGGAATACGTAGTTTTGGAAGTATGCGTAAACCGGTACGGCCAGAAGAGCTAGAAGTAGCACAACTGCTACCGTGATGAACGGGCGAGATTTCACCTGCAACACGCGTTTTTCTTCGACCATCTGGCGGCGCGTTTTGCCACCCCGAGTAGTGATACTACGTCGGCCTGCTTCGTAGTCGGGAATTGGAGTATCGACTACGGCAGGTTGATCCTGATCTTCGTTACGTTCTTCGCTGTGATCTTCTGTGGACATCTTCGGCGCTCAGCTAATGCTGTGGCCGGAGTATTGCAAATAGCGATATCCGGCCCTAATGACGTTGTGAACTGTCAGCTAAACGAGACTATTTGTCGTCTTCGTCGGTGCTGTCATCTGCTTCTGTGGCCTTTGTGGCCTTATCAGCTTCTGAATCCTCATCAGTTGAAACGTCTTCTGTATCAGCTTCGGTTTCTTCTTCAGATTCAGATTCTTCTGGTGCTTCGGCTTCTTCTTCAGCTTCAGCGACAGGAGCGTCTTCAGTTTCAGCCTTGGTTTCGGTTTCTTCTTCAGCTTTAGCGGCAGGAGCATCTTCAGCTTCAGCCGCGGTTTCGGTTTCTTCTTCAGCTTTAGCGGCAGGAGCATCTTCAGCTTCAGCCGCGGTTTCGGTTTCTTCTTCAGCTTCAGCAGCAGGAGCGTCTTCAGTTTCGGTCTTGGTTTCGGTTGATGCCGTAGCTTCGGATTCTTCTGTCGTTGCCTCGGTAGCTTCGCCGTCGGTTTCTGTAGTTTCTTCCTCGTCTTCAGCAATCTTGTTGCTTGTAGCGACCGCTCCGGTTACCCGGAGGTGATCAGGAGCGTAAGGAAGCAGAGCCAGATGCCGTGCTCGTTTGATAGCAATTGTCAGTGTTCGCTGGCATTTTGCGCAGTTGCCGGATTTTTTGCCGGCTTCGATTCCACCGCGATCGGTGATGAAGCGGCGGATGCTTGATACATCTTTATAGTCGACGGTGCTCTCTTTGCAGAAGCACTGACGCCTGCGTCGACCTCCGCGTCTGAATGGTGGGCGGCCGCCTTGAGTTGTTCGGGGGGGTGTCATTATTTACCTCGCGGAAAGGACAGCGGAATTCTCGGGCAGCTTGCTCGATTCGCTCCGCATGGAAACTGCTACCAGGGCAGTTCCTCCACGTCTTCTGATGGGTTGTTCGCAGCAGGAGCCTGAGAGCCGGATGGGCTATCAGAGGCATCTGCTGAGTAAGATTGGGCGGCTTCTGGCGGTGCGCCGGGTCCCGCTGATTCGCCGCCTGGTGCGTCAAGGAAAACAACCTTGGACGCTCGGACTTCCAGCGACGTTCGAGCCTCGCCTGAATTGCTCGTGTACTGACGAGTCGAAAGTCGACCGTCTACGAAAACTCGGCGACCTTTGGCCAGATACTGATTTACTGACTCTGCCTGGCGTTCCCATGCAGTGACCGTGAACCACTCTGTGTCCTCTGTCCACTCACCATTCGCATCGCGCCTGCTATTGCTAACCGCGAGTCGAAAGTTCGTGACTGGCGTTCCACTTGGTGTGTAACGCATCTCCGGGTCAGTTCCTGCCCGGCCTATGAGGAGTATCTGGTTAAGACTCAATTAATCTCGTCCGCATTTGGCGTGTCTGGCTAGAAGCCAAACGCTATTCTGCTGCTTCTTCGGCAACGACGGGTTTGATCTCGTCTCGGACGAGGAGGTGTCGAATAATCGACTGATCGGCGCCAAGCGCTCGGTCGAGCTCAGGTGCCTTTACGCCATCGATTTCGAAGTTTGCCTGAAGGTAGTAGCCCTCAGTGTTCTTCTGGATTGGGTAGGCGAGTGTTCGCTTGCCCCAAACTTCAGTTCCTGACAGTTCGCCGCCTACATCGGCCACAAGCGAACTGATTTTCTCAACGGATTCGGTGCCTTGCTCTTCGCCAGCATCACTACCGAGAATCCAAACTAATTCGTACTTTCTCAACGATTCACCATGTTCTTCTAAATTTGCGCGAAACCGATTCAGTCTATCACGCGATTACGACGCGTCAGCCCCTATTTTCGGGGTCGAGTGCGCCAGTTCCAAGCCAGTTGTCACATTTACGGCATAAACCACTTAAGAATCGAGCCCCGGCACCAGGAATTTCGATGCGAATTTCGCCACTTCATTTCCAAGTGAAGCAAGCCTCGATTCGTTATCGTGGGCTTGCAGGGCTTCGAGGATGTATCCCGCAACATTCTCCATATCGGCAACATCAAGTTCCCGCGAGGTAAGCGCAGGCGTTCCGATTCGGATACCCGAGGTAACCATGGGAGGTTCTGGGTCGAACGGAATACCGTTTTTGTTTACTACGAGTCCTGCGGCGATCAACGCTGCTTCGGCATCACGACCTGTCAGCCCAATCGGCCTAGTGTCGACCAGCATCATGTGGTTTTCTGTTCCGCCAGAAACTATCCGCAGTCCGCCAGCTGTCAGGCCACTCGCCAGTGCTTTCGCGTTCTGGACGATCTGGTGGGCGTAGTTCTTGAATTCCGGTAGTAGTGCTTCTTTATATGCAACGGCCTTTGCTGCGATCGAATGCTCCATCGGGCCGCCCTGCATGTTTGGGAACACTGCCGAGTTGTACTTGCGCCTGAGGTCTTTTTTCGTGAGTGCCATTGCGCCACGGGGGCCACGGAGGGTTTTGTGGGTGGTGCTGGTGACAATGTCGGCATACTCGACCGGTGAGGGGTGTGCGCCGCCGGCGACGAGGCCGGCGATGTGGGCCATGTCGACAAGCAACGCGGCTCCAACGGAGTCGGCGATCTCGCGGAATCGCTTGAAGTCGATTGTCATCGAGTAGGCGGTGTAGCCAGCGATGATGACTGCAGGCTTGAACTCTTCAGCCTGTTTTTCCAGTACGTCGTAATCAAGTGCCTCGGTGTCGGGGTCGACTCCGTAGTGGCCGAATTCGTAAAGCTTGCCCGAGAAGTTGACGGGTGATCCGTGGGTGAGATGCCCACCGTGATCGAGCGACATCGCCATGATTTTGTCGCCGGGGTTGGCGAGGGCGAAAAATGCTGCCATGTTGGCCTGCGATCCTGAGTGGGGTTGCACATTGGCGTGTTCGGCACCAAACAGTTCCTTTGCCCGGTCGATGGCGAGCTGTTCGCTTATGTCGACGTTCTCGCAACCGGCGTAGTAGCGGCGCCCCGGGTAGCCTTCGGCGTACTTGTTGGTGAGTACAGAACCTGTCACTTCTAGAACTGCAGCACTGGTGTAGTTCTCAGAAGCGATCATCACCAGTTGATCTCGCTGACGTCGCTGTTCATTTTGGATTACGTTCGCGATTTCAGGATCAAAAGTGGCAACTGCCGACATGGCATCTCCGATACAACATTGCGGCGTTTTCTAACACCGGAACTGTGTCTGCTTTTTGGGCGGAATATAGGTGAGTCTTGGTTTCAGATTCAAGCACGGTTTTAAATTCTATATCCGGTATCAAAAATTCGCCTCTTGTTTCCCAAAATTCCCTGAATTTGCACTGGTACTCGTTATGATGTGTTGCCTTATACGACGCTTCGTGACGGGCCACGGGGTGAAATGTTCAACGAAATTGACCGGGAGAATTCATGATCTACCCATTTTCGACACCGAACCAGGTGACGAAATACGAAGTTATCGACGAAGTTCCGAAACGGGCGATGGTGATATTCGCTCACCCGGACGATGCGGAGATCGGTGCCGGAGCGACGGCGGCGCTGTGGGCCGCTCAGGGATGTGAGATCACCTACGTTCAATGCACCACAGGTAGCAGTGGCAGCAATGACACCGAGATGACTTCCGAGCGAATCGTTAGTATCCGGGCTGCCGAACAGCGGGCTGCTGCCGATGCGATTGGTGTTGGCGATATTGTGGTGCTTGATCACCCGGACGGCGAACTCGAGGCGGATCGAGTGTTTCTTGGCGAGGTCGTTCATGCATTACGTAAGTACCGACCAGAAGTGGTGTTCACCCATGACCAGTACCGCATGAGCGGATTCCAGCATCGCGATCACCGCCATGTTGGGATTACGGTTCAAGACGCTATTTATCCGTATGCCCGCGACCACCTGCACTTCCCGGAGCAGCTTGTCGATGGCGTTGAGCCGTATAAGGTGAAGCATCTGATGTTCTGGGGCACTGATCAGGCAGATGTGATTGTTGATGTATCGAATTCTGTCGATACGAAGATCACAGCACTTTCGAAGCACGAGAGCCAGATCGCAGGTCTTTCGTTTGGTTCGGACATGGACAGGCGCTTGCGGGGTCGGCACATCGAAGCGGCAAAGGGCTACGGCTTCGAATATGGCGATACTTTCCGCCGGTTAACCGCTCGAACGTAGTTCACTCATTACTAGAGACGATTAGTTAGTTGCCACGAGTCGACATTCACACCCACATATTGCCGGGGCTGGACGATGGTCCGGTTTCGGTAGAAGAGAGCCTGACAATGGCTCGCATGGCGGCGCTTGATGGTACTGACGTGATTGTTGCGACTCCGCACTACCGTGACATGGAGTTGGAGCATCACTCGCCCAGAATCGTTCGAGAGTTGGCCGACACTTTGAACGCGGCTTTGCGCAGCGATTCCGCACAAAGGAATTCGCCGAGAATTCGAATTATTATTGGGATGACGCACCGCCTCGATACTTCGCTGCCGGATCTGGTCGACTCAGAAAACGCGATAACTCTCAACCGAACGCGGTTCCTTCTTGTAGAGCCTCCGTTCAATCGGCTGCCACCTTACGTGGAAGACGTTATTGGTCGATTGTTGACCCAGCGCCTGGTGCCGGTGCTTGCACACCCGGAGCGGAACGTAGAGTTCCAACGGAATCCGAAGCGACTGAAAAATCTGGTCGATGAGGGAGTAATTGTTCAGATAGCTGCCGGGAGCCTGACCGGCCAAAATGGCACCGCGGCTCGTCGTGCGGCGGAGCAGTTCATTCGGGGGGGGCTTGCTCACGTTGTAGCTTCCGAAATGCACGCGACGACATCGCCTCGATCACCGGTACTGAGTGAGGCGTTCGACATCGTGAGCGAACTGGTCGACGAGCATGAAGCGATTGATCTGTTCGAGACCAATCCCGACATGATTCTTGAGGGGCGTTCACCTCAGCGAGAACGGATCGCAAAGCCCCGAATCAGACGAGATTGGGTTCGAGTGCCCAGAGTTAAGTTCGGCAATCCGATTTCAGATCGTTTCAGGTTCAGGTGGAAACGCAGGTTCAGACGGCTCAGGCGGCGCTTAAACCGCGCATAAGTCGCAAGAACGATGTGACCAATGGTTCGAGGAACCTGCGGAAGTAGCTGGTGAACCCGTAGACGGCGATGCCGACCAGTGCCCCGCCGATAATGTCGGTTGGGTAGAAGACGCCGGCGTAAAGGCGTGAGAGACCGAACAGTGATGCGGCAGCAAACATCCACCATCCGAACTTTCGATTCACTGCCCATGCGGCCATTGCTGCGGCAAAGCCGACCGCTACCGGGTTAGCCGGGAACGACGGGTCGGTTGGTGGGTAGAACAGCAGGTTTAGTTGGTCGCCATGGTCGACGAACGGGCGTGGGCGATACCAGTTGATGTTGATTATCCAGACGACCACGTTCGAAATCGACAGAGCACTGATTCCTACCAGCATTTGAAGCTGGTACCTGACGCGTTGAGCGGGTGTTTTGCCCGAGAACCAGAGGCCGAACATGGCGAGCGAGAAGACCAGCGGCATTAGGTAGTCGCTGGCGATCACGCGCATCAGGTCGTCGAAAATCTTTACGTTTCCTGATAGGCCATTGAGCCAGATGACCAGATTTACGTCGATAGTGTTCAACTTGAACTCCTACCGAAAATCATTTTGAACAGGCTCCAGTGGTCGGCGGATTCGATCCCGGAGCGCCACACGCCGGCAATATCTGATTTGAAATTCCTGAACGACGCAGGGAGGTTCGCAAAGATTGAACGGTTTACGAGGCCCGCGAGACCGTCGTCGGTTTGCGCGGCAGTTGGCGAATCGTTTTCATCTGAAGATTCAAGGCTTCTGAGAGTTTTAACGTTCACAGCGCCGATTAATGCAGACACAACGAACGCCAGAATCGCTCCCAAGGGGAACCACATTGCCTGCTTATTGCCGTCGAGCCCGCCGTGAATGTCGTTTACATTTCGAGCTCCAGCTAACTCGCCCCAGCTGGCAATGCCTATCTCACGAGTAACCGAATCGGCCTGAACACTGCCCGCGGCCCACGGACCTTCAACCCACATCGGCTGCAGGAAGAAAACTACTATGCCGGTGACGATAAGTGCGACTCCAAGCCAGCGTGTCATTTCTCGATGCGGAGTGAGCCAGAGTCCTCTTATCCCCGAATTCGACACGGCGATTTGCAGCGTGCCGAGACTCGCGAGAAAAGCAAACACGAAGTAGTGGCTCGCGAACAAATCCCGTACCGTATTCGGGTCGGTATTCACTTGGCCGGTCCTTACATTGAATCTCGGGAATCTGCCGAGGTTGGGTGGTTCTGCTAAATGCGGTTATCCGCCTGAAGGCGTAACCATCGTGCACCAGTCAGAGTAATTATCGTTGTCCCCAACAACAGTTGAGAAGTACAGATCCTGTAGCTGTTTGGTGATTGGCCCGGTTTCGCCTGAGCCGATGGCACGATTATCTAACTCCCCAACCGCGGTTAGGTGAGCTGCAGTGCCCGTTAGGAACACTTCATCGGCAAGATATAGCTCGGAGCGATGAATGTGACGCTGCACAACATCCAGCCCGAGTTGGTCTTTCGCCAGCTGGATGACCGAATCGCGAGTGATGCCAAGAAGGCAGTTGTCGGTTTCCCCAGGAGTACTGATGACACCATCACGGATCATGAACAGGTTTTCACCTGAACCTTCAGAGACAGAACCGTCCTGGTTGAGCAGTATTGCTTCGTCGAATCCTGCTGCAATTGCTTCGGTCTTCGCAAGGATGCTGGTGGTGTACAGACCCGAAATCTTGACGCCGGTTGGCATCGAGGAGTCCATCGGTCGCCGCCATGATGATGTCTGGCACCGTAGAGGTCGGCTGTTATCGATGTATGCACCAAAGGGAATAATGACAAGCACGAACTCATCGTCGAGAGTGTTCAGGTTGAGGTTGGCTACCAGCTCTTGCCCCTTGAACGCGAGGGGACGGATGTAAACATCTTGAGCGAAGCCGTTCTTTTCGAGCAGATCGGTTGTGATTTTGCAGAGATCATCGGCCGAGTACGGAAGTTCGATTCGAAGAATTTTGCAGCCACGAAGAAGTCGTTCGTAGTGTTCTTTCAGACGGAAGATTGAAACTTTTCCGAGGCGTTCGTTCCAGTTGCCACGAATACCTTCGAACACTGCCGTGCCGTAATGGAGAGCGTGAGTCTTGACGCCTACCTTCGCATCCTCATCAGGAACTTGCTTCCCACCGAGGAATGCCCAGGTCTTTTGCGTCATGATTTTTCTCCTAGATATGAAACACGCCCGCAACCTCTGCTGTTTGCCGTTTTGGGCAAATTGCAGATAGCGCGGGCGTGTCAGCTCAAATAAGTAACTGCACTTCAGATTCGACCGGATAATCCAGCCAGTCGCCAATTATACGAACGACTGGGCGAGCAACAAGACCCAATTACACGTTTGCGCGTAGATAAGTCGTATTGCTCTCTTGATCGTTCTCTAATTAGTGTGTCGAAACCTGACGTTCGGCAATGTAATCAAAATTGATGTCTTCACCCAGTCCCGGCAGAGTCGGCATGAGGATAAAGCCGTCCTCATCCATCGGGTCGACGCTGCTGTTCAGGTGGTTCGGAGTCTCATCGTGATCGATGAACGGGTGAAGCAGTCCACGCTCGTACCAGGTGGTGTTCATGATTCCACCGATAACAGCGAGGTTTCCTGCGCCACCGCCATGGATTTCGCAGTCCATGTTGAACGATTCAGCGAGGTGGGCGCATTTCATGCTTGGGCCAATTCCACCAACATCGGCAACGCCTACGCGGACAATGTCGCATGCTTTGGTGGCGATCCATTCGGCGCGGGTGTGGTGCTTCCCGTAAGCGTACTCAGGGCCAATTACCGGTATTTCAAGTTGATCGGCGAGCCAGCGGTACGACTCTGTTGAGTGCTCGTCCATTGGCTCTTCGTACCAGTAGTAGTTGAGGTCCTGAATGCCCTTGCCGAGCCTGAGAGCGTCCATGCGTGAGTACCAGTGGTTCGCATCGAGCATCAGGGGGAAGTCGGGGCCAACAGCTTCTCTGACGGCGGCGCAGGCTTTGATATCCATATCGACACTGGGTGCCCAACTCACCGGGGGCATCCATGTGTGGAGCTTTATTGCTTTGTAGCCGCGTTTGACCATCCATTCGGCGAAGTTGGCGTAGTCTTCGGGAGTGGCAAGACCACCTTCCATTTCATCGCCACACATCGTCGATCCGTACGCCAGTACTTTGTCGCGGTAGCCGCCGAGCATTTTCCATACGGGGGTGTTTGATGCTCGACCGGCGAGGTCCCAGAGTGCCATTTCGGCTACTGCCATCGTGCGATCGGTGAGGTTGGCTCCGGAGCCGCGTTGCCACTTGGCGAGGTCGATCCAGAGCTTTTCACGCTGTAGAGGATCTTCGCCCATGAAGACTTTCTTGATGAAGTTTTCGAGGATGTAAGGGCGGAGTGCCTCAGGTGAACCGAAAGAGTAGCCAGAGTTACCTTCGTCACCGGTGATCGTTAGCATCGCTTCGGTCGTGTCGTGTTCAGGACCGGGATGAGTGTGACCATCGGTGTCATTGACCTTCTTTGAGGTCGACTTGAACGTGGTTACTTCTATTTTTTCGATTTTCATAATGCGTTTGGGGGGAGTTTCTTGCTGATAGTTGGATGCGTGGCTATTGATAACGCATCAGATGGGTTTCGGCGAGAATTCTAGGCTCACTTGTGGGCAAATTCCAGTCGATATGATCGTTATGACTAACTGGGGCGTTAGCTGGCATTGCGCAGTTCTGGTGATTCCGCAAATATTACGATTGCCATTGTTCCTATGAGCACACCAAACATGAGCAGCGTTGGGCCGGGGTCGATCCATGCGGTGAAAAAACCGCCCATCACAAGGCCGGCGGCGTAGAGCTGCACTGTTATCTGAAACACGCTGCTCACTCGACCGCGCATCGATTCATCTGCGCTGGCCTGAATTAGCGTGCCGACGGATGTGCCGAACAATGCGCCGGCGAGTCCGATGAAAAATGCTCCGAATCCAGCGACATATACGTTTGGAGCCACGCCGACTATCAGGTGACCGATGGTGATCGTGGTCGCCGCCATCATGAGCATTCGCCCTTTGTTCTTCACCGTGCCGATCGCGATCTACGTCAGCAGACCAGTGATGCTTCCGGCACCGTCTAAGGCTGTCGATTCTGCAGACCGGATGTGTGGTCGTCGAATGCTCGAATTTTAACGACGAAGGTGTGGTGGTTCGACTCGAGTTTCGGGACGTGTCGTTCCTGCTTACGGGAGATGCGACGACGGGTAGCGAAAACGACCTGTTGCTTACGAGGAAGCCGGTGGGGGCTACGGTGTTGAAGGTTGGACATCATGGGAGTAGAAGTTCGACGAGTCAACAGTTTTTGGATGCTGTGGATCCGGTCGTGGCGATTGTGACAACCGGTATCAAGAACCAGTTTGGGCATCCGCACGACGAGGTGATTTCACGGTTGGAGGAGCGGGTTTCTGAAGGGGCGGTTTTTGTTACCCGAGATCTTGGGACAGTGGTTGTTATTTCCGATGGCGAGCGGGTTTGGGTGGAGTCGGAGCGGTAGGTTGATGGGGAGCTATTGTCGTGGCCGCTCAACGGTTTCGCGCGTCCCCACCCCAGATCGGGAGCCCTAGCTCCAGGCTTCCGTTACGGGGTCGGGAATGCCGTCCCAGCGGCTTGTGCCCTGGGATCGGATGACTGCTATTCGCTTTACTACTTCTGGGTTGCCGAGTCCGTGTAGTGGCTTACCTGTGAGAATGTTCACTGCGTTCTCGCCCCAGCGGGTTGCTCCGGCGATTCCGCTGACGTCAGATGTTCCGGCGACGTGCGGGCTAATGGTCAGGTTATTTAGCTTCAACAGCGGACTTTCGGCATCGAGCGGCTCCTGCTCAGTTACGTCGATTCCGGCAGCGATAATCTCACCTGTTTGGAGTGCTTCCTGAAGGCCGGCTTCGTCGACAATGGGACCTCGTGCGCAGTTGATGAACACCGCTGTTGGCTTCATCTTCCTGAAGGCGTCGATGTTGAAAATGTGATTGGTTTCGACGGTTGCTGGGGAGTGGACTGTCAGGTAGTCCGACTCGGCAAGCAGCGTATCGAAATCGACCATCTGCACCCCGACTAAATCGGCTGCTGTTTGAGGTACGTAGGGATCGTAGGCGATGATTTTTCCGGGTCCAAATCCACGAACACGATTGGCAAATCCCTTGCCGATACTGCCGAGTCCGAAGATGCCGACAGTGTTGCCAGCGATTCGGCGCAATTGATCTCGCAGCACTGCAACTTCTTTGGGTCGATCCGACCACGCACCAGCCTTCAGTGCGGCGTTCTGTTCGGGAATTTTGCGGGTTATCGAAAGCAGCATCGCCATGGCGTGATCGGCGACTTCAGATGTGTTGATGCCGGGGGTGTTTGTTACGCAGATTCCGAGTTCGGTTGCGGCATCAAGATCGACGGAATCGACACCCACACCAGAGCGTCCGACCATCTTCAAATTTGGCAGCGCTTCGAGAACTTTACGCGTGGTGTGAGGCACAGTTCCAACGAGCAGCACATCGGCGTCTTTTGCTGCCGTGATGACTTCATTCTCGGTCGTTGCGGGTACATATTCGACGTCGATTCCTGCCTCGCGGATCACGTTCATCGTGAGATCGCTCGGTGGGCGGTTGTACATCGTGATAACGACCTTGAAAGCCATTCATTTTCTCCAGTAGTTGCTGATTGCGCTGAGGGTTTAAGTGCGGGCAGCAGCTTACCGCAATTGGCCAGCGAGCGGGGGTATTGAAGATCGAGCCGTACTGGCACACAATGCGGCGGGCTAGTGAATTGTGGCTCGCAGTCGTAGAAACCCGATACCAACACAGGACCTCAACGTGACATCTCAGTACGAACCGCTTATCGAACCCGGCCGGCTCATGATCAACATCCCGGTGCCAATGCGCGACGGGGTGAATCTTTCTGCTGACATATGGCTTCCAGACAGCTCGCAGGGCGATGGTCCGTGGCCGGTGCTGCTGCTTCGTACTATCTATGACAATCAGGAAGCCCGGTACATGGGTTGGACTCGTGAGTTCATCAAGCGCGGTTACGTTGTGGTGGCGCAGGTGGGAGCCGTACGTTTGCGAGTACGAAGATGGTTTCGACACGCATGAGTGGATCGGCGAGCAGGATTGGTGCGACGGGAATGTTGGCACTTTCGGATTGTCGTATCCCGGCTTCACGCAAACGCTACCCGCGGCGTTGCGATCGTCGTATTTGAAGGCCGTTGCGCCAATTGCTTCGCAGCAGGACAACTACGGGCACCACCGGGTGAACGGTGTGATTCACCACAGCGTGTCGCTCACGTTTTTGAACATGCTGGGGCACTCGATGCAGAGCGAATCGTTGAAGCACTACGACCAGATGGAGTTCTTCAAGGGTCTGCCGATCGACACTGCGATGGAGGTGATTACACCGACTCATCCTTACTACAAGGGCGTGGTCGAGCACGAGCAGTACGACGAGTGGTGGGACAGCTACAGCCTGCGCAACAAGTACGGCGAGATGGAGGTTCCTTCACTGTTCATTACGGGCTGGTTCGATTCGCTTTCGCACGAGAATTTCAAGCTGTTCAATGGGTGGAGTAAAAACGCCCGAACCGAGGACGCTCGTAAAAAAACCAAGCTGATCGTTGGACCGTGGAGTCACCAGGTTTCGCCGTGGGGCCGGGTTCCGATTGGAGAGAACGGCGAGTATCAGGATCGAGCGTTTGGCAAGGGTGCGCTTTGGGACATCATCGACATGCACACCCACTGGTACGACCAGCGGTTGAAGGGTTTAGATACCGGGATTGACGATGAGCCGCCGATCAAGCTGTTCGTGATGGGTGCGAACGAGTGGCGGTATGAGCATGAGTGGCCGCTGGCTCGAACGGAGTGGCTGAAGTTTTATCTGCACAGCAACGGCGATGCTGCTGATTCTGGCGATGGATGGCTTTCGACTTCGCTGCCGGCCTATGGTGAGACTCCCGACGGGTTTACGTACGATCCGGCGGATCCAGTGCCTTCATGGGGTGCTCAGTACCAAAGCTTTGATTTGTGCGGTCCTCGGGATCGAACTGAGATCGAAAAGCGGTCTGATGTGCTGACGTTTACTACGGAGACGTTGACCGCAGATATCGAGGTGACGGGTCCGATTTCGTCAACGATATGGGCTTCATCTGATGCAGTTGATACCGACTTCACAGCGGCGTTGATCGCTGTTGAGCCAGCCGGTGATGGTACGAAGGGTAAGGCAATTATTTTGTGCGAGGGAATCGTGCGGGCTCGGTTCCGAAACGGTACCGATAATCCTGAGATGATGGCGCCGGGAGAGGTTTACGAGTTCGAGTTCGACATGTGGGACACTTCCAACTTATTCAAGGCTGGCCACCGCATACGAATCGAGATTTCGAGTTCGAATTTTCCAAGATATAACCGGAATCTGAACAGCGGCAACCCTGTAGCGACGGATACCGACATCGTGATCGCAAATCAGACGATTTACCACGATTCCACACACACATCTCACATCACACTGCCGGTCATTCCTTCTCATTGAATTAAACTGACGGTATGTATCGCCAAAGGCCTCCCGAACAATCCGAATCCCATAAATCGGTCGAGGCAGACGTGCTCGAGGCGCAAGTGCACGACGACCTGGACGAAGCTAGAACGAAGTCGTCCATCGACGGAGGTGCCCCAAGTAGGATCGGTGAGGCTCAGCAATCGCGTCGCTACAAGATAATTCTTGGCGTTATTATTCTCGTGATAATTGTGCTCGTTATATCCGATTGTCTCGATGGTTCCACCGCTACTGCGCCTCGCACCTTGTGAACCCTGCCGGCATTCCCCGTTGATGTAATAGACTGCCAGTATGTCCACACCTAGACGATAACGCGATCTGAATACGCCTCACGCTGGTGGTAGAGAGCGAATGCGAAATTCCAAGGGTTCCTTCGGATCGACCGGAGCTACCACTTCTGGGATCGGAGAGGCACCGAGTTCACGGCTGAAGAAATTCGGGATTATTTTCTTAATCTCCATGATTGTCTTGTTCATCATCATGGATTTCATTGATCGAGCGAATGTGAAGAAAGAACGAGAACAGCGGGGGCAGAGGTCGGGTCTATACATTGACACTAACGCCCAGCCCAGAGACGAAATTACCCGGCTAATCTGATCGTCCACAGCTAGACTGTACGGATGTCATCAGAACACGATTCGTCGAAGCCAGAGTCGCAGTCATCCGATAAGCCTGAGGATGACGGGTTCCAGCGTGCAAAAAGGCTCGATCCCGGTACTCCCGAGCCCGGCGAAGAGATCCAGCTCAACATGAAGAAATTCGCTCTGGTTCTGGGAGCAATTCTGATATTTGCGGTAATCGCAGCGATGTTCAAACAGTTTGTAAGCGGCAGTTAAGTGGCGCCTGCCGGTGACGCGCCAGCCACCAAGCGACTAAACTCGCTCGGCAATGACGACTTCACAAACTTCCTCCCAACCTCTGTACGGCGTTCACGCTATTCGTGATGTGATGATGCCGATGCGTGACGGCGTGCGCCTTGCTACCGATATTTTTCTGCCGTGTCACGGCGATGGACGACCTGTCGATTCGAGCGAGCAGGTTCCAGCACTGCTGGTGCGCACTTCGTACGACAAGACAGCCCCCGAGTGGGACGATGTGATTCCTTATTACGTGCGTCGGGGCTACGCATTCGTTGTGCAGGATTTGCGATCACGCTTTCGTTCCGAAGGCGATGGCCACTACTACCACACGATAAATCCGTGGGAAGGTGACGATGGCTACGACACAGTTGAATGGCTGGCGGAGCAGGACTGGTGTTCAGGCAAGATCGGGACGTTGGGGTCTTCACATCGGGCAATAACGCAAACCCAACTTGCACTAAGAAAGCCACCGCATCTGGCAGCTATGTGGGTCGAGGCTGGCCCGACGAACATCTACCGGCACGAGGCTCGTGAAGGCGGAGCGATGTCGCTGCAGATGTTTGGAGCGGCGCATTTGCACGCTCTTGATAGTCACGAAGTTGGTGACGATCCCGAGAAGGCCAAAATCATTCTCGGTGCCATGCGAGACATGGGCGATTGGCTTTTGAAGTTCCCGCTGAAGCCGGGCGAAACGGCGCTTCGAGTCGCTCCAGATCTTGAGCAGACCGTGTTCGACTACTACTACCGTGGCGAGTATGACGAGTGGTGGGCGCAGGAGGCTGCGAACCAGGAGTCGTACTTCGATAAGCACGCCGATGTTCCGATCACTGTTAGCTGCGGCTGGTACGACAATTTTGTGGGCGCAACGGCTAACTACTTTGTCGAGATGAACCGGCAGAACGAATCGGCAACAAGACTGGTGCTGGGTGCCTGGTGACACGGCGGAACACGATCCACTGGTCAGTGGCATGGAGATACCGACACCGGAAAAGAAAGTGTCTGGGGCAACGAGATTTACAACGTTGAACGGCTGGCATTTTTCGACCAGCACCTGAAAGGAATGCCTGCGCCTGAGAACGATTCGCCTGTCCGGATTTATGTGATGGGAACGGGCGACGGGAAGAAGACAGCGGAAGGTCATCTGAATCACGGTGGTTACTGGCGTGACGAGGCGGAGTGGCCGCTGGATCGGGCTCAGTTCCAGATGCTTTTTCTACACGACGACGGTTCGTTAGATTCGTTCGAGGCGATGGAGGACGAGAGTTCGCTGACGTACACGTATGATCCCGAGCATCCGGTGCCGACTATTGGCGGTCAGCTTGTTGGGATGTTCAAGATTGCTTCGCCAGAAGAAGGCGGTCCGGCGTTGGATGACGTGCCGGAGTTTCTGGATCAGTGGACGCTGGCTCGAAATAATCTTGCTGAAGTAATTGCCGCTGGTGGATTTCATCAGAAGGAAGGTCCTGAGTGGGTCGGAGCGCGGGAGCCGTATCCGCTTTTAAAAGATCGGTCTGATGTGCTTTCGTTCGAGACGGATGTGCTCGAAAACGACACCGAAGTTACCGGCGAGGTGATGATCAAGCTGTGGGTTTCTTCTACGGCGCTGGACACCGATTTCACTGTGAAGTTGATCGATGTGTACCCGATTAGTGACGACTACCCCGAGGGTTATCACCTGAACCTGACCGATACGATTCTGCGGGCACGGTATCGCAACTCATGGACCGAGGCGGAGATGATGACTCCGGGTGAGGCGGTCGAGATCACGATCACGTTGTGGCCGATTTCGAACGTCTTCAAGAAGCATCACAGGATTCGGTTGGATGTTTCGAGTTCGAACTTCCCTCGGTTTGATGTGAATCCGAATACCGGGGAGCCGGTGGGTCGGCACACGAAGATGGCTGTTGCGGACAACACCGTGCACACGGGTGCTGATCATCCTTCGAGGTTGATATTGCCGGTTATTCCGACCGGGGAGTAGCTGAGTTGGTCGGCCAGGTCGAGTTGTTATCTCGCTCAATGGTTTTAGATCCTGAAAATGAATTCAGGATGACAGGTGGCGGTGCCACATTTTCTTGCCATTGAATGGTGTTGGCTGAGACGATGGCGTTCCTTATCGTTCGAGGTCCTGAATCGAGTTCAGGATGACGATGCAGCTGTGGCAAACGCGAGCAGGCGACTGGATCGTTTTGGGCGGAAGCGAGTGTCAGTTGAACTTCAACGCGAACAGGCGACTGAATTGCTTCAGTCGCCTGTGTTATATCTCCGCTTGACGGCTTTCTAATTTCACCCCGGAGATCTGCGTATCGCTCTGAACAACGAGTCTGCCCTGAGCGAGGTCGAATGGGTGCCGTTCTATTGGCACCGAAAGTTATTCTTCTTCTTCACCTGACTGGCGAGACGCTATCACCTTTTGTGCGTCCTGAGGCGGCACCGGTTCATAGTGATCCATAATTGCCGTGAAGTCGCCCTGAGCATGAGTGAGTGAGCGGAGATCGGCTGCGTAGCGCTGAATCATCGACGCCGGTGCTTCGGCCATTATCTCGGTCAAACCGTTGCCCTTCGGCTCCATTCCTTCAATGCGTGCACGGCGAGTGTTGAGATCGCCCATCACGTCGCCAGCGTTGTTGTCTGGAACCAGAATTCTAAGCTTCATCATTGGCTCTAACAGGGTTGGTTTGGCATCTCGAACCCCCTGCCTGAATCCCATGCTGCCAGCAATTTCGAACGCCATTCCAGACGAGTCGACGGAGTGTGATGATCCGTCTGTCAGCATCACAGCAACATCGACAACCGGATATCCGGCCACAACGCCGTTGCTTGCCGCGTTCCGAATGCCTTTTTCAACGGAGCCGATGAAGTCCTTGGGTACGTTTCCGCCAACTACTTTCGACCCGAACGTAATGCCCTTGCCGGTTTCACCGGGTGAAATCTGGAGCACGACGTGGCCGTATTGACCTCGCCCACCAGATTGCTTCCTGTGCTTGTAGGAGACCGAAGTCTGGCCGCCAACTGTTTCTCTGTAAGGAATGCTGGGCAGTGCTGTATCGAGATTCACATCAAACTTGCGTGCGATTCGCTCTATTGCAAGATCGACGTGGATGTCGCCGAGCCCGTGTAGAACCGTTTCTGAGGTAGCGGCATTTCGCTCGATCTCAAGAGTTGGGTCTTCTTCGGTCATCCTTGAAAGTGAATCCGCCATCTTGTCGAGGTCGGACTGTGCTCTCGGGGTCACAGCAAGGGCGAACACTGGACTTGGCAGATCGACACCGCCGAGTTTTATTTCGCTCGCCTTGTCGCATAGCGTGTCGAAGGTCTGGGTGTGATTCAGTCGAGATATGACACCGATGTCGCCGCGAATTACCGAATCGACTCCTTCGGTTTCCTTACCGAGCGGCTGATAGACCTGCCCGACTCGTTCGGACTCGCCTTTATTGGCGTTCCAAAGTTGAGCGTTGGAGCTGAGAGTTGCGCCGTAAACCCGGAAGTATGAGAGTTTTCCCACGAACGGGTCGGCGGATGTCTTGAACACGAGGTTCGCCTGCACGCCATCTGGCACTTCAGGTACCTCAACATCGTCGGGCGAGGGCAACTGGTTGATGATTGCATCGAGTAGTTCAGACGAACCGGTGTTGTTCATTGCCGAAGCAGCGAAAATTGGGATGATGTCTCGGCTAATGATTCCGCCCTTGAGACCAGAGTTGATCTCGTCGGTCGTCATTGCCTCGCCATCGAGGTACTTCATCATCAGATCATCGTCGGCCTCGGCTATTGCTTCAATAACCGATTCAGCCAGATCGCTGGTGGTTACTGCGGTGAACGACTCGGCATCGCCGTCGACTCCGTGAACGGGAACGCACTGCCTGCCCCATACGTCTGCGATTTCGGCGCAGGTTTGTTCGAATGAAGAGTTTTCACGATCGAGCTTGTTGACAACGATCGCCGTTGGAATGCCCAGATCCTGAGTGTAGTTCCACGCCTGTTGCGCGCCAACTTCGATTCCTGACGCTGCAGAAACAACGAGAAGCGCAGAGTCGGCTACTCGAAGTGCTGAAACCATGTCGCCCCTGAAATCGGGGTATCCGGGCGTGTCGAGCAGGTTAACTCGATGGGACTTCCATGAACAAGGCAGAATCGAAAGCTGGATGCTCGATCCTCTGCGCTGCTCTTCTGGCTCGAAGTCAGAGAGGCTGGTCTTGTCATCGACCTTGCCCTGCCGGTTTGTTCCACCGGCTGTAAAAAAAAGGGCATCAACGAGTGAGGTCTTGCCTGCACCGTTATGCCCTATAAGCGCAACGTTTCGTATTTGACTCGTGTTCAAATCAGCCATACCGCGTCTCTCCGTAGATCCGAGGCTACTTGGACGATATCTGCCCCGGTTTTAATGGGTCGAGTTCGCTATGAAGCCGATATTAGCAGGTGAATCGGAGATTGGGTAAAAGTTGAACTGAGGTGTCGATGACACTTTGTTTTGCAAGTGCGCAGTTTCTTCGTGTGAGGCGACGCGTGCCGAAGTCATTCGATGACGCCCGGAGCCTGGTTTCAAGCTTAGAGTTCAACGGGGTCGACCGTTCGGCCCGAAGGCCTACAGTTCAATTACTCGACGCTTGCTCATCCAGTTTCATCCCTGGCAATAGTTGTGAATCGCCGAGTAATTGAACTGCTTCCTGTCCGTCCTGATATCTATAAAACCATGCCCATGTGAGGTTGAAATAGGACGTGTGTAGGAGTTTTGTTAGAAAACAAACTACAAACCTTCAGAACACAAAAAAGCTCATTGTTTCAATTGGAATCGCAATAAATGATTGCGCACCTACCCCGTTTGGAGTTACGCTGAACGTGAAATGATATTTCTTCACTCGTCGCTTACCGACTGCCTCTGTTGTAGCAATTCTCATGGCCCTGAGGAGATGGCTGTTTAGGTACGCGCACGAAACAAGACGAACCGAACGCCACCCCTCGCCTATTCGAAAGCGGGGGGTTTTTATTTGCCGGTAACTAGTTCAGTACAAAAATTTCAAATATGACACCAGTTATTCAACAAGAACCCGGGTTCTTTAGCTTTCCACACCCGATGAATGCGAGCGTCGCTCGTTCAGTCGCTGGCGGTGTGGTGGTCATGGCGATCGCAACAATTGCGCTCGATATGCCGTGGATCACGCTGGTTCTCGCGTACGGGTTCATCGCCCGTGTCGTAGCGGGTCCGCGACTTAGCCCTCTGGCTATTCTTGTCACGAAGATAATCGTTCCAAAATTTGGCTTGCCTTACCGACCGGTTGCGGGTCCTCCAAAGCGGTTCGCAGCGACGATAGGCGTTATTTTCAGCGTTTCGGCGGCAGTACTTGCTCTTGGCTTCGGGCTTCACGGTGCTGCTTACATTGTTCTGGGCGGATTGATTTTCGCTGCGGGACTTGAGGCGGTAATCGGATTCTGCCTGGGTTGCCAGATATTCGGATTCCTTATCGGTTGGGGCATTATTCCCGCGAGTGTTTGTGAGGATTGCGCCAACTTTGAGAGTCGAGCAAGACGCATGGCTGCTCGTGGGCTTCGGCCCGATGGGACCCCGCTCGCCGAGTAGGGTGGCCAGGTGGCTAGCCACTATTTCTGGATGAAAAAAAGCCTGACCACTGCCGGTCAGGCTTTTTTTTGTTCGGTTAGGTGGCAGGCAACGTTCTCTGTCAATGCGGGGAGGAACGACATGGCAATGGTGGGCATTTCGGAACGAACGTCGGGACTCAGAACGGCGCGTATTGAAGATTGACGTGCATCACCTCGCCACCGCTCCACCGAAGGTCTCTCCCTCCGCTGCGGTCGAGAAATCGGTTGTTGATGTGCGACGGTGTTAGCCAAGTCGCAACGTGGTTCCATGCCTGGGCTGATTGCCACGTCGAAGACTCCTCGCAATGACGGAAAATCCGGCAGCGGCAACTACGCTTCGCCGCGGGATTTGTATTCTTCGAAGAGTTTCCAGGTGTTGTCGTTGAAGGGGTAGTACTTGCCGGGTGAGCCGGGGTTCTTCCGCAGTTCCTTCTTGATTACGACTTCGACCTCTTCACGCTCGGCTGCGATTTCGAGTACTCGCTCGGCCATTGCAGTTGGTACGACCACAACTCCATCGTCATCACCGATGATCGCGTCGCCGGGTCGTACGACCACACCGCCGCAGTTGATTACATCGTTTACGCCCCATGGCTGCATTACAGCGGGTCCCTGCTTGGCTGTGGACGAATGGGCGAAAACCGGGAATCCGTAGTCCTTCAGTTCAGCCGTGTCTCTCACAGAACCGTCGGTTACGAGCCCGCCGACCTTTAGTTGAGATAGCCGATAGAACTTGATGTCGCCGCCAACCGATTCCCAGGGTCCCACCGACGACGCAACAAGTACCTCGTTTGGCCCACAGAGTTCGAATGCCACATATTCGGGCGAATCTTCGGCCTTGGGCTTATCTTTCAAGATATCGGGGCGCTGAGGGGCAAATCGAAGCGTCACTGCCCTGCCGACCATCTTCTGGCCCGGGGAAGATCGGTCGTGCGCCGTGGATCATCGCCTGTGGCCAGTCGTCGACCCACAACCCGTCGATCAGGGTTTGCGTTGGTAGTTCGCCCAGCTTGGCGAGTGTTTCGTCTGAAATTTCGTGTTCGGTTGTCACAGTTTTCTCCATTAGTGCCGCGTCGGTTGATGAAATCTTGTTGGCTAACTACGAGCCCTGTTTGAACTTGTCGAGAACTGTTACCAGAGCGGCGCTCGAAGGAACCGGGATTCCCGCTTCACGTCCGATTTTCACGACTGCTCCAAGAATGTCGTCGAGTTCGAGCGGTTTGCCGTTGTCGAGGTCGTACTGAAGTGAGGCTTGTGTTTCTTCGGCTTCGGCAATTGCGTCGGCCAGTTTCGACTCGACGCAGCGAGGTGGAAAGTTCACTCCCTGTGACTGCCCTACCGCAACGATCTCTTCCATTGTGGTTCGAACCGTGTGCTCGCCGTTTGGGCTTGCGAGAATCTCAACGAATGACGCGCGAGAGGCTGCCATCACAGATCCGATTGAGCCGACGCTGACCATCTTGGTCCAGAGAGTGTCAACAATGTTGCCGCTGACTTTGACCTGAATACCTTCACGTTCAAGAACCTTGCGGATAGCTTCTACCCGTTCGGTCTGCGATCCGTCGGTTTCTCCAAATTCGATCATGGCAGTTGCGCCGCTCTGATGAATATGACCCGGTCCGGCAATGCCGGTTTCGATATATGTGGCACCCTGAAGTACGTGTTTTGGGCCGAACGCTTCACCGAGGATCGACCCTGCGGTGGCACCGTTTTGAATCGTGAGTATCGTGGTGTTTTCGCCGATCATGCCTTTCATTGTCGGAAAGGCTTCTGGGTTCGAGTAGAGCTTGATGCAGTGGAGAATCAGATCCACTTTGCCGACCGTTGACGGATCGTCGGTTACTTCCACTTTTACGTTGAAGTTCCCCCAGTGGTTATCGACCTGGAGGCCGTTCTTTGCGATCGCGTCGCCGTGTGCTCCACGGGCAATCAGCACAACGTCTTCGCCTTGATTCGCAAGGACGCCGCCGAAGTATCCGCCTACAGCCCCTGCACCCATTACCGCTATTCGCATTTTCGCCAGGACCTTTTCCGTTGCTACAGTTTCGACCGTTTCGTTATGGGTCTCAGTCACGTTCGTTTTGTGACATATTTTTGCGCCGTCAACACTAACCGAATATCGTCGGGGTTGTTCGCTACGACAGGCTTTCTTGGCTCGATATTTTCGATGGTTCGGCATCATCGTTAAACAATGTTTACAAAATTCCTACGATATCGATTCTAGGTTTGGCCAATCCACTGCTAAAATCGTTGGTCGATTCACCAAAGGAACCTTCAATTTGACACAATCTACTCTCGTTCGATCAGGCAACCGCTCAGCAGCCGAGCAGCGACCGATCAAAATCACTCCCGGATACGTGCCTGATGCTGAAGGCTCAGCACTTATCGAAACCGGAAACACCATTGTGATGTGCGCAGCGACAGTAGAGACAAGGGTTCCGCCGTGGATGCGTGGCAAGGGGACCGGCTGGGTGACGGCTGAGTATTCGATGCTTCCTCGCTCGACACGCGAACGCGTTCGACGGGAACGAAGCAAGGTTGGCGGTCGCACTCAGGAAATTCAACGTTTGATCGGCCGGGCGTTGCGTTCGGTAACCGATCTTTCAGCCCTTGGTGAAATATCGATAATGCTGGATTGCGACGTACTGCGCGCCGATGGCGGCACTCGTACTGCTTCGATTACGGGGGCGTATGTTGCGCTTCATCAGGCTTTATCCGGATTGTTGGAAGCCGGGACGATCGAGTCGATTCCTTTGAAGGATTCGATAGCGGCGATTAGCGTTGGCATCGTGAATGGTGCTGCAGTGCTCGACCTCGACTACAACGAGGACTCGGCAGCCGACGTCGACATGAACATTGTGATGACAGGTAGCGGTGAGTTTGTAGAGCTGCAAGGTACGGGCGAAGAAGCCACGTTCACTCGATCACAACTCGACGAGATGCTGGTGCTTGGTGAAGTGGGAATCAAGAACTTGCTCGCAGCCCAACGCACGGCTCTCGGTGTTTAGGACATTTTTACTCTCGTTGCCTGATTTGGCAGCATGACTAGCCCAAAAAAATAACGAACAAAGAAGCTTAAATGGCGAAAATTACATCGGTTCTTGGTCACGAAATCCTCGACTCGCGCGGCAACCCAACGGTTGGGGCCACGGTTGTTCTTGATGACGGCACGACGGCTTCTGCGGCGGTGCCTTCGGGAGCCAGCACTGGGAGCCGAGAGGCCGTTGAACTTCGGGATGCCGATGCAAATCGATTCGGTGGTAAGGGTGTTCTCAAGGCCGTTGGTGGGGTAAACGGTGAGCTTGGTAAGGCCGTTGTTGGATTGCGGGCAACTGACCAGCGAGCGGTTGATCAGGTGATGATCGACCTCGACGGGCAAGGAAGTGTTCCAGCACATCGCCGAACTCGCCGGAAATGATTCTCCTGTAGAGCTTCCAGTCCCGATGTTCAACGTTCTTAACGGCGGCGCTCACGCGATGGGTTCGACTGATTTCCAGGAATTTATGGTTGTTCCGGTGGGCATCGACTCGTTCTCCGAAGCGTTGCGCTGCGGAGCCGAGATGTACCAGTGGCTTCAGAAGAAGCTTCACTCCGACGGCCACGCAACAACGGTTGGCGACGAGGGAGGGTTTGCACCTCAGGGTCTGACCAACCGTCAGTCGCTTGAGTACGCCACTGCGGCTATCGAGGGCGCCGGGTACAAACCCGGTGAAGATGTTTACATCGCACTCGACCCGGCTTCTTCAGAGTTTTACGTTGATGGCATATACGACCTGTCACGAGAAAGCCGAAAGCTTTCCAGCGAAGAGATGGTAGAGGAATACGCCATGCTCGCGAGGGACTTCCCGATCTACTCGGTTGAAGACGGGCTTGCCGAAGATGACTGGGCCGGATGGGAAGTTCAGACCGCTAAGACCGGTGACCGCATCCAACTGGTTGGTGACGATCTTTACGTGACGCAGGCACGATACGTGCAGAAGGGAATCGACACGAAGGCTGGTAACGCGGTTCTCGTAAAGTTGAACCAGGTCGGCAGTGTTTCGGAAACGCTCGACACGGTTGCCCTCGCGCAAAACTCAGACTTCGGCGTTGTGATTAGTCACCGTTCAGGCGAAACTGAAGATACTTCGATTGCGGATTTGGCAGTTGGAACTTCAGCTGGCCAGATCAAGACGGGTGCGCCGGCACGCAGCGAGCGAATCGCCAAGTACAACCGACTCCTTCGAATCGAAGAGCTTCTCGGAAGTAAGGCACAATACGCTGGTAAGCGGGTACTTCCGAGCTAACGGCGGAATTATTTAATCCAGAACAAGTAAGTTAGTAAGTACGAGCAGTAGAGGAGCGGGCAAGAAATATGGCAAAGACGAAGATTGGTATCAACGGTTTCGGGCGCATTGGTCGCCAGGTATTCCGCACGATTCAGGAACGACACGGCGACACGCTTGAAGTCGTAGCCATCAACGATCTTGGTGATGCTGCCACGAACGCTCACCTGTTCAAGTTCGACTCTACATACGGTCGATACTCGGGCACGGTCGAGGCCGAAGACGGTGCGCTGGTTATCGATGATCGCAAGATCACATCGTTTTCCGAGCGGGATCCTGGTTCGATCAATTGGGGCGACGAGGGCGTGGAAATCGTCATCGAGTCAACCGGTTTCTTCACCGACGCCACCAAGGCTGCGGGTCACCTGAGCTGTGGTGCCAAGAAGGTGATTATTTCGGCTCCTGCCAAGAACGAAGATCTCACGATTGTGCTTGGTGTGAACGATGATCAGTACGATCCTGCTGCACATAACGTGGTTTCGAACGCTTCTTGCACCACCAACTGTGTGGCCCCGATGGCCAAGGTGCTTCACGACAGCTTCGGCATCGAAAGTGCGCTGATGTCGACGATTCACGCTTACACCAACGACCAGAAGATTCTTGACCAAGTTCACGAAGATCTTCGTCGAGCTCGGGCAGCTGCTAACAGCATCATCCCTACTACTACTGGTGCGGCCAAGGCCGTGACTCTTGTTATTCCGGAACTTGCTGGCAAGATCGACGGCATGGCGTACAGGGTTCCGGTCATTACAGGATCGGTTACCGACCTCACTGTGAAACTCGAAAACAAGGCATCGCTTGCCGATGTGAACGAGGCTTACCGACAGGCGTCGATGAACGACCCGCTGCACGGTATTCTCGGTTACTCCGATGAGCCGCTGGTTTCTGTCGACTACATTGGCAACCCGAACTCGTGCACCATCGACTCGCTGGCGACATCGGCAGTCGGCGATGGATTTGTGAAGGTGGTCGGTTGGTACGACAACGAATGGGGATACTCCTCACGAACTGCTGACCTTGCCAACTTCATGGTTGAAAAAGGTCTGTAGATCCCGTTCCTACATTGCAATATCTGAAAAAGCCCGTGGCGTTTACTCGTCACGGGCTTTTTCTTTTGATCTCCATCCGCTCCACGGTTTGCTATTTCGATCAGGTGGATAGAAATAGCAAAGCCTTATGATGTGGCTGCCTTCGGCGTGCTTGATAGTCGGGATTATCGATTTCATATGGACGAATCAGAACCATGTGCTTTCGATAATCAAATCTACCGGAGTTACAAATGTTCAGTCCAAAGTTTGGAATCGTAGTTTTATTTATAGCGGTGTTCGCTATCTCTATGCTTTCTGCGTGCGGTAACGAGGGACCGGCCGCAGCCGACACCCCAGCCGTAGCGCCAACGAATGCACCGACACCCCAGCACCTCCGGCTCCAACGGCGACTCAGGTAGTGATCGAAATGACTGCTGCGCCGGTGCCGACGGAAACGCCAGTGCCAACACCGACAACTGAACCAACTGTTGAACCGACCGCGGTTCTAACCGACGAGATTTCGGCCAATTTCTTAGCCGAGACCAAGGCACAGCGTGAGATTGAACTCCCAGCTGCAATTTCGAAAG
>LWDU01044222.1_pt1 | contig 48023 bp, 46 predicted proteins | sample 727161 | NCBI WGS metagenome assembly LWDU01 (sample SAMN04566230, study PRJNA314399) | hydrothermal vent metagenome | isolation source: deep sea hydrothermal plume seawater | place: Mexico: Gulf of California, Guaymas Basin | collected 2004-07-11
AAGGTCTTATAAATTCTAAGCAAGCGATTACAGTGTTTAAGTCTGCGGGTACTTCAATTGAAGACCTAGGCGCTGCAATACTTGCAAAGAGCATTGCAGGTTAAGCATTATTAATTGCTCTCCGACATTTCTCCAATCCTTTCCATTGCTCTTAGCTGGTCGTCTACATAATACATCCTTAGCTTGTTTCTTTCCCATGGCGGTATGTATGCTTCCTGTAATACCTTCTTAAGGGACTGGGAGTGAGATTTGCTAGAAAGTTTAACCCTCTGGCCATCTGCTCTGTAACGAATTGAAAAATTCGGCAAAAGTTTAAGTTTTTCATAAAAGGGGCATGTACTGTCTTTTTTATCTAAATTGTTGTCAATAAAGTACAACTTGTCTTGATAACGTCTAATTTCAAATGACCCCCAACAAGTGAGTGGGTTTGCATCTTCTTTCGCTACTAGTAGACGAGTAATCTGCTCCATTACCTTTTCCGAAGGCGACAAAAAATTGAGTGAATTGATGTGGTATCGAATTATATTAATAATACGGTATTCGTCAAATTCAGAAAGTCTTTTAATATCAATGCAGTTATGAATATCCACCAAATTTTTTTCATTTATATCAATCAGCGCCAAATCTCTAATAAGTTTTAGTGCTTTTGATTGATGTCTTGCGCTTCTGCTAAGAGATGATGCTACGGACTTATACACACTAGATAGTTTAGGTATAATTTCCAAGCGCAAGAAGTTACGTCTGAAGTCTATATTTACATTGCTGTCATCTTCGATCCATTGCAGTTTGTGTTTGGCTGCGTATTCTATAACTTGTGATTTAGTTAAATTCAAAAACGGTCTGAAGTGTAAACCCTTGCCTAATGGCCTTTCTTTCGGCATTGATGAAAGTCCTGCAACACCGCTACCCCTCAGGAGTTGCAGTAAAATAGTTTCAGATTGGTCATCCATATGGTGAGCAGTGCACAGTATTTCATCTTTTTTTAAAACGGAAGATAATGAATGATAGCGCTTTTTACGAGCTATTTCCTCTAAATTAGTCATATTTTCTAAGAAGATATCAATGCTAGAGTATTCAACATTTAATGATTCACACAGATCACTACAAAATTTATCCCAATCATCGCAATAACCAGAAAGATGGTGATTACAATGAACTGCTCTCAGATTTAAATTAAAATTTGTTTTCAGATAGTGAAGCAGCACGACAGAATCCATTCCCCCGCTCAGGGCAACAACAATGTTCTTGTTTTCAAGTAACAGGTTTTCAGATTTTATATTTTCCAAACCCTAATAGTTTTTCTTGTCTGTTTTTTAGTATCTTTTTGATTGGTATCGAGGTGACATCTTTAAGTTTAAGCTTTAAAGTGTTCTTTAATAATTTTTTTGCTTTTTCAGGGTCACGATGGATGCCACCTAAGGGCTCTTTAATTACAGAGTCAATAAGGCCTAGTCTTTTAAGATGTGAACTGGTTAATTTTAAAGACTCGGCCGCTATATTTGCTTTACCAGCGTCCTTATAGAGTATTGATGCACAGCCCTCTGGCGAAATGACTGAATATATACTGTACTCAAACATTATCATAATGTCGGCAACACCTATAGCTAGCGCACCACCAGAGCCACCTTCACCTATGACTACAGAAATTATAGGGGTTGCTAGTGTAGACATTTCATAAAGATTTCTTGCAATTGCTTCACTTTGACCGCGCTCCTCTGCACCAATACCAGGGTAAGCACCAGGGGTATCTATAAAAGTAATTACAGGTAAGGAAAATTTTTCAGCCAACTTCATTAAACGCAAAGCTTTACGGTAGCCCTCTGGTCTAGGCATGCCAAAGTTGTATTTTAATTTTTCACGCGTGGATGTTCCCTTCTGTTGCCCAATAAACATTACAGGTTTGCCATCTAAATTTGCAATACCTCCAACTATGGCATGGTCGTCAGCGAATGCACGGTCACCATGAAGCTCGATGAAGTCATCAAAAACATCACCTACATAATCCAAAGTGCAAAGTCTCCTAGGGTGTCTAGCTAATTGCGATATTTGCCAATCAGTTAAAGATGAAAAAATCTTTTTAGTTAAGACATCACTTTTTGATTTCAATGTTTCCATCTCTTTGGCGATATCGACCTTATCATTTATATTGCTGAGTGCTTGAATCTTACCTTCTAAGTCAGCGATAGGTTGTTCAAAATCAAGGTAATCTAAATTCATAAAACAAATAAAAGTAAGTAATAATGTAGAAACGAATTATAGCAGACAGACTAAATTTGACCACTTATATTGTGCCCTTCATTTATGTAATGAAAAAGATCATGAGTTTAAGTGTAAGTGGTATTTAAGTTTCTAAAAATATGAATTTATAATTACTCTATAATTCCCACTTGAAAACAAAATAAAAAAGTAAGAGGAGAAAAGATGGCAAAAAGTATTATTGATGGTTTATTTGGCAAATCGCCAATAAGACCATTACAGCAGCACATGACTAAAGCACATTCGTGCATAAAGAAGTTAAATAAAATTATGGTCGCAATCAATAATAATGATTGGGATGAAGCTGAAAAAATTAGAACCAATATAAGTAAAACTGAGAAAGATGCTGATGTTCTCAAGAAAAAACTGAGAATGAACCTTCCTTCAACTTTTATGATGCCATTTTCCAGAAGAGATTTGCTTGATTTGTTACTTATACAAGACTCAATAGCCAACCTTTCTAAAGACGTATCTGGCCTTATTTGTAATAGAAAAATGAGATTTCCAAAAGAGATAAATGATGACGTGGTTGAGCTTACCAAGGTGTGTGTAAAAACTTCAGCCAAAGCATTAGAAGCTATAAATGAATTAGATGAATTACTAGAGACAGCTTTTGGTAATCGAGAGCGTAAAATTGTAAGCGGTATAATTAAGAAAGTTAACAGTCTTGAAAGTGAATCAGACAGTATTCAGCACAGGATTCGTACCAAACTATTTCCATTAGAGTCAAGCCTACCACCGGTCGACGTAATCTTTTATTATCGTACCGTAGAATGGCTTGGTGAGCTAGCAGATGCAGCACAAAAGGTCGGCTCCAGGCTTGAAGTGTTGCTAGCAAAATAATAAGGAGTTGTAATGGAAATTATTTTGAATCACGGTGACTTGTTGTTAATGTTAGCGGTTGCTTTTGGACTATTTATGGCCTGGGGAGTGGGTGCAAATGATGTTGCTAATGCCATGGGCACTTCTGTCGGTTCTGGCGCTATAACAATAAAGCAGGCAATTATCATTGCAATTGTGTTTGAGTTTGCAGGAGCCATTCTTGCTGGTGGAGAGGTGACAGCCACAATACGTAAAGGTATCTTAGATGCAGCTTTGTTTAATGACAGCCCTCACCTCTTGATTTATGGAATGTTGGCTTCATTGTTGGCTGCAGGTTGCTGGCTATTAATCGCATCATCGCTTGGATGGCCCGTATCAACTACTCACTCGATTGTCGGAGCAATTGTTGGTTTTGGTGCAGTAGGTGTAGGGGTTGACGCTGTTGCTTGGGATAAAGTTAGTAATATTGCTATGAGTTGGATCGTTTCACCTTTAGTTGCAGGGACAATTGCATTTATGTTGTTTAGAAGTTTACAAAGCTTGATTATCGATACAGAAAATCCCTTTGAGAACGCTAAGAAATATGTTCCTTTCTATATGTTTTTAGTTGGCTTTGTTATCTCATTAGTTACAATCTTTAAGGGTCTTAAGCATATCGGTTTAAACTTTGATATAGAGACGAGCTATTATTTGGCTACATGTTTTGGTGTTCTAGTTGCAGTTGTTGGGGCAATAATTATTAGAAGGATAAAAATAAGCCCTGACGAGGACGAGGACTTCTACTTCACTTCTATGGAGAGAGTTTTTGGGGTGCTAATGATTATCACTGCAGCGGCAATGGCATTTGCTCACGGCTCAAATGATGTTGCAAATGCAATCGGACCATTGGCAGCAATTTTTGGAGTTATTGAAAGTGGAGGGATTATCGGTGCTAAAAGCACACTGCCACTTTGGGTTCTTTTAGTTGGAGGTGGAGGCATAGTTTTTGGTTTAATTACCTATGGCCATAAGGTTATAGCTACAGTTGGAACTGGTATTACCCAGTTAACCCCATCGAGAGGATTTGCAGCAACTTTGGCTGCCGCTTCTACGGTAGTTATTGCATCCGGGACCGGCTTGCCAGTATCTACAACACAAGTACTGGTTGGCGCAGTACTGGGAGTAGGTTTAGCACGAGGTATGGCGGCACTTGACACTAGAGTAATTAAAAAAATATTTTTATCGTGGATTGTTACATTGCCGGCTGGAGCACTAATGTCGATTGTTTTTTTCTTTGCTCTTAAGGGAGCGTTTAGTCCCTTATAAGATGTATAGAGACTATAATGTTGTCACAAAAGGAATACATATGACATTAGAAGAAATACAGGCAAAGATAGAGTCAGGAATAGACAACTCAGTAGTGACGATGGATGGAGATGGTTGTAACTGTTCCACATTAGTTGTCTCGCCAGTATTTGAGGGTATGTCTCTTTTGTCTCGACAAAGAGCCGTCATGTCTTTAGTAAGTGACGATATCAAAAGTGGTGAGCTACACGCTTTGAGCGTTAAGACTCGTACACCAGAAGAAAATTCTTAGCAACCACCAAATATAAACAGTATGGGTTTTTCTAAGCTTGGATTATCCGAAGCAATACTCAGGTCTGTATTAAAACAGGGGTATGATAGCCCTTCTGCTATTCAAGAGAAGGCAATTCCTGCTGTTTTAGAAGGCAAAGATTTGATGGCTGCCGCTCAAACTGGAACCGGCAAAACTGCAGGCTTTACATTGCCAATACTACAACTTTTATCAGCAGGTGAGGCGACTAAGTCAAACCAGGTTAGATGTCTAATCTTAACACCAACTCGTGAATTAGCTGCACAGGTCAATGACAGTGTCATTACATATGGGGCAAACTTACCGCTCAAATCAGGTGTTGTTTTTGGAGGCGTCAAGATTAACCCTCAAATGAAGAAATTACGTAGCGGTGTGGATATATTGGTCGCTACTCCGGGTCGATTGTTGGACCTTTATTCGCAAAATGCAGTCAAGTTCGATAATCTTGAAATTTTAGTTCTTGATGAGGCCGACCGTATGCTGGACATGGGCTTTATACACGACATTAAAAGAATTCTAAAGTTGCTACCTAAAAGAAGGCAAACCCTAATGTTTTCAGCCACATTTTCTGATGATATTCGTAAACTAGCAAAACAGCTAGTAAGTAATCCAGTTGAAATATCGGTAACACCACGTAATACTACCGTTAAATCAGTTAAACAATGGATTCATCCTGTCGATAAATCACGGAAACAAAGTTTGTTGACACACCTTATCAAGGAAAACAGCTGGTATCAAGTGTTGGTATTTAGTCGTACAAAGCATGGAGCTAATCGTATAGCAACTAACTTAGAAAAGAAAAAAATCAGCGCAACAGCCATACATGGAAACAAAAGTCAGGGTGCGCGCACCAAAGCATTGGCAGATTTTAAAAATGGCAAGGTAAATGTATTAGTAGCTACAGACATTGCAGCACGAGGTATTGACATTGATCAACTGCCACATGTAGTTAACTTTGACTTACCACATGTCCCAGAAGATTACATTCACAGAATTGGAAGAACAGGGAGGGCCGGATTGAATGGGGAGGCAGTTTCATTGGTTAGTGCGGATGAAGCTAACCAATTATTTGCAATTGAACGTTTAATTCAAAAGAAGTTAGAAAGAGTGATTGTTGATGACTATTGGCCAGACCATAATGTTCCAGAATCGTCAAAGAAGTTGTTACCATCAAAAAATAAAAAAATACAAAAAACCAAAAAACGTATCAATCCTAGGCATGGTAATAATAATAGTTCAAATGCAAACAAGTCAAAAGTAAAGAGTTTCTGGTCAACAAGACCCAAGAATAAAGGTGCCAAAGATAGGTCTTAATTTTTTTTGCTTTTTTTTATTAATGACGTTTGTATAGTTAGTTAGGTTTAATTTAATAACTAAGACAAATCAAGGCCTGACTTGCTCACTTAGTTTCCTAAGTATAGAATTAGTTTCATTCCAATCAATACATCCATCCGTAACAGATACACCGTACTGCATATTTTTTGATATAGATTGATTTCCAGAGAATAAATGGCTTTCAAGCATAATTCCAACAATAGACTTATTGCCACTGGAGATTTGCCTACCGATATCTTCAACTACCATGCCTTGTTTTTTATAGTCCATGCTTGAGTTACCGTGAGAACAATCAACCACAATACTTTCAGGTAAGTTATTATTTCTTAGCATTGATTCACAACTTGAAATGTTTTCTTTATGGTAATTTGGATTCTTACCTCCCCTAAGAATAATGTGCGATCTTTTATTGCCCTTTGCATTGAAAGTCGAGATTTGTCCAACGTCATTTATTCCTAAAAAGCTTTGAGGAGCAGAGCAAGCCTGAATAGCATTAATAGCGATCTTAAGATTACCATCAGTTCCATTCTTGAAGCCTACAGCCATAGAAAGGCCACTGGACATTTCTCTGTGTGTTTGAGACTCTGTAGTACGAGCACCTATAGCACACCAAGCTACAAGGTCTGCTAAATATTGAGGAGTGATTGGGTTTAACGCCTCTGTTGCAGCAGGTATCCCGAGCTCTGCAAGCCAAACTAAAAAAGACCTAGCTACCAAAAGACCCTTGTCAACGTTCAAAGAATTATCCATATCGGGGTCACTTATTAGACCCTTCCATCCAACTGTTGTTCTTGGCTTTTCAAAATAAACTCTCATGACTAGGTATAAAGAGTCTTTCAATTCATCTTGTAGAGATTTTAATTTGTAGGCATACTCCTTAGCTGACTTTATATCATGAATTGAGCATGGACCAACAATAACCATAAGTCTCTTATCATTCTTGTCAAGTATATCGTTAACACTGTTACGAGCTAATAAAATATTATTTTCAGCCTCCACACTTACGGGAATTTTTTTACTAAGATTGTCTGGAGAAGCTATAACTCTTTGACTCTCAATATTGACATTATGTATTAAGTTATTCATAGTAGAGCGGGCAATAAATAAATACATTTAAACACAAAAAAATGAATTATTGTATTTGTAAATAGCATTATTAAAAACACATATATTGTGCTTGATTGGTTGATTTATATGCCATAAATAATACTTGACACAGCAAATTAGTCAGTCTATATTTGATTGTAGTCAATTTTAATAAAATCTATTTCTAATATTCCTTAGACTATGTGTTATCGTTCATAATTTGAAGATTAATCACATATTATTGAATTGTGGAGCAATAATTTGATACAACAACACACAGACTTCACAACAGATGGCACGTTCTACAGTCTATATAATGGTAGTGTAGAGGAAGATAGTCCATTAATATTCATTCATGGCGTAGGAATGAATTCAGCCGTCTGGTCCCCTCAGATTGAATATTTTTCAACTACATATAAAGTGATTACATATGACTTTTTAGGCCATGGGCGTAGCACTAAACCAGAAAATTCATTATATATAGATGATTATGTAGAGCAGCTACATGAATTAGTGATGCATCTAAATATTTCAGTATTTTCATTGGTTGGGCACTCTATGGGGGCTCTAATAGGGGTCGCATTCGCCTTAAAATATCCCAATAAGGTGAGGCTGATGGTGGCCTTAAATATGGTTTTCAACCGTGAACAAGAGGCACAAGACAGAGTCCTAGAAAGAGCTGAAAAGGTTATAAGTTCTGGAAAAATTGTAAATGTTGAAGATACACTGAGCAGATGGTTTAAAGACACTAAAGGTCACGAAGGCTGTAAAAAAATTAATAAAGTTAGAAGCTTCTTTGAGCAGCTATCACCGAAGCATTACGGGCGGGCATATAAATTATTCGCACTTTCAGATAAGTTGTTCATAAATAGCCTCTCAAAGCTTTCCATGCCGGTAATGTATCTGACAGGCGACAGTGACTATAATTCTACATCCCAAATGTCATTTGAAATGGCTAAACTTACCCCAAAAGGTGTTAGTATGTCACTTGTAGGTGAGGCACACATGATGGCTTACATATCATCTGACAAAGTTAACAAAGAGATAAAGAAATTTATTAATTAAACTTTATACCGAGTTATGGCAAATAAAGAAGATTCCAGAAAATTTAGAAATGCACTTGGAGCTTTTCCTACAGGTGTCACAGTGGTAACAACCACTGATACAAATGGAGATCCTATAGGTTTTACAGCTAACTCTTTTACTTCTGTGTCAATGGCGCCACGCAAAATTTTAATTTGTATAGACAAGGCCTCAATTAATTTAAATGTATTCGAGGACGGTAGTGCTTTTGCTGTTAACGTTCTAGCAGAATATCAGCAACAAGTATCTACTACATTCGCCACACAGGTCGATGACAGGTTTTCTAATATTGATTGGACTTTGAGCGACTTAGGTTGCCCACTTATAAGTGAATCGGCTGCATGGTTTGACTGCCTAAAAGAAAAATGCATAGATGCAGGTGACCATATTATTTTGCTTGGCTCTGTGGAGGGGTTCCATTCAAGTACATATACTCCATTGGTTTATTTGAGAGGAAATTACGTTAACCTTGGGCTACACATGAAAATGCTTAAAACCATGGAGAGCAGCGCTTCTAATGTCATTGTAGGGCTAATTATTGAGTATAGAAAGAAGATCTTCCTGTTAGAGGATAACACAAGCAATAATTTATATCTACCAACATCAAGTAGACTTGGATCTGTAGATGATGAGGGTAGCTTATTGAGTAACCTTATCGAGTTAGGAATAAGTGCACCGGAGCATTACTTGTTCTCTGTATATGAAAATCAGAGCGATAAATCTAGCCTTATATACTACAGGGCTAGGATTGAACTAGAGCCAGATGTAAATGAAGGAAAGTTCTATGAATTTAATGACATACCCCTCGATAAAATATCTGACGATGCGATAAGGACTATGCTTGAGAGATACATAACTGAGAGAGATCTCAATGCATTTGGAATATATGTAGGCAAGGAAGATGTAGGCAAGCTCGAACTGAACAACAAAATAACAAAAATAGACAGCAAGGAGAATTGATGGATTTTTCTTTATTCATTCATATGGAGAGGATTGACAAACAGAATTCACACAGAAATCTGTATGAAGAATATATTGAGCTATGTGTTATAGCTGATAGGGCCGGTTTTAAGACTATATGGAATGGAGAGCATCACGGTATGAATTTTACAATCGCTCCAAATCCATTTACAAATTTAGTCGATTTATCACACAGAACTACGAATGTAAGTTTGGGTACTGCAACCATAGTCGCACCATTTTGGCATCCAATAAAGTTAGCTGAAGAGTCAGCAATGGTTGACATAATCACTAAAGGAAGACTGCAAATAGGACTGGCCCGAGGCGCGTACTCATTCGAATATGACCGACTTGCCAAAGGGATTGATGCATTCAGTGCGGGAGAAGCTTTGCGAGAAATGGTTCCAGCAATTAAAGGGGTTTGGAGTGGCAATTACGAGCATAAAGGGAAGCACTGGTCATTCCCAAAAACTACCAGCTCACCTAAACCGTATCAAGACCCGCATCCACCGATATGGATTGCTGCTAGAGACATAAATTCACACGAGTTTGCTGTAAAGAATGATTGCAATGTACAAGTTACACCGTTATGGCTTGGAGACGAGGAGGTTACATCATTGATAGGTAAATTTAATAACGCATGCGATTCAAATCCTAATATTTCTAGGCCTAAGATAATGTTGCTTCGCCATACATATGTTGCAGAGTCTGAAGAAGAAATAGCGCAAGGGGCAAAAGATATTTCTAAATTTTATTGTTACTTTGGTTCATGGTTTAAGAACGATAGGCCAGTTAAGGATGGTTTAATCAAAGAGCTAAGCGATGATGAGATGGCAAAGATGGAGATGTATTCTCCTAATAATATGCGAAAAAATCAAGTTATTGGGTCGCCTGAAGTGGTTATAAATAGAATAAAGTATTGCGAAGGTTTAGGCTATGACGAGTATAGTTATTGGGTAGACAGTTGCATGAGCTTTGAGAAGAAGAAGAAATCGCTAGAACTGTTTATAGACAAGGTTATGCCTGCATTTATGTAAACCTGGAATAAGTTATGAAAAAATATAAGCACTACATAAACGGTAAATTCTTGTTTGGCTCAGACTACTTCGAGTCATTAAATCCTGCGACTGGTGAGCCTTGGGCTTTATTCCCTGCTGCGAACGAAAAAGAATCTGAGTACGCGATTGAATCAGCACACAAGGCACTTTTTCATGGTCCTTGGTCGGAATACACGGCCACCCAGAGAGGAAAATTATTACACAGGCTTGGTGACCTTATAGCGGAAGAGTCCAGCCAGTTGGGAGACCTTGAAACCAAAGATAGTGGTAAGCTGAGGGTTGAAACTAGGGCACAGTCCGGATATGTTGCCGACTACTATTACTACTATGCTGGTCTTGCAGACAAGATTCAGGGCGATGTTTTGCCTATAGACAAGCCTAACATGAGAGTATTCACTACTAGAGAACCTATAGGAGTGGTTGTTGCGATTGTGCCATGGAACGCGCAATTGTTTCTGTCTGCAACCAAAATTGCCCCCGCACTTGCGGCTGGAAATACTGTTGTAGTTAAGGCTTCAGAGCAGGCCCCTGCAGCACTATTTAAGTTAGCTGAACTTATCGACCAGGCCGGGTTTCCACCTGGGGTGGTTAACATCATAACTGGGTATGGTGAGCCATGTGGAAGGATACTCACCTCTCACCCTAAGGTAGCCAGTGTAGCATTCACAGGTGGATGCGAGGTTGCAAAAAAGATAGTAAAAAATTCTGCCGAAAATTTTGCCCATGTCAGTCTGGAGCTGGGTGGAAAGTCGCCAATGTTAATTTTCGAAGATTGCGATATTGATGCAGCAGTTAACGGGATAGTTGCTGGAAACTTTGGAGCATCTGGACAGAGCTGTGTTGCAGGATCTAGGGTTTTTGTGCATCGCAATGTTCATAAAAAAATTATATATAAGTTAAAACAGGCATCCAAAAACATTGTAGTTGGCGACCCGATAGACAATAAAACACATATCGGCCCACTTGCAACACCTGAGCAAATTGAAAGAGTCGAAAGAGTACTAGAGGAGTCCATAGACCAAGGAGCTGAACTTATATTTGGTGGTAGTAAGTCTAAGGGTATGAGAGCTGGTTGGTATTTTGATCCAACACTACTGCTATGTCATGATCAGTCAATTAAGTGTGTCCAGACAGAGTTATTCGCACCCGTGATAAGTCTAATTATTTTTGACTCAGAAGACGAAGTTGTCGATATGGCAAATGACTCAGAGTTTGGTTTAGGTGCAGGAGTTTTCACTCAAAACCTTGCAAGAGCACACAGAGTCAGCCAAAAGATACGTTCCGGGATAGTTTGGATTAATACATACAGAGCTATATCTCCTATATCCCCTTTCGGAGGTTTTAAACAGAGTGGAGGCTCGAGAGAGGCTGGATTGGACGCTATATATGAATATACACGCACCAAAACAACTTGGATAAATACATCGCCAGAACCAATGGCAAATCCATTTGTTATTAGGTAGCACAGTCGTAATGTAATTTATAATCAGAAGGAGTAATTATGGACAAAGATTTATTTGAGCTCGGCTTATCAAAACGCAAGTCAACACTGGGGTCAGAGTATGTTGAAAAAAACTTATCAGAGGCTGACGACTTTAATCTTGATTTTCAAAGACAGATGACCGAATGGTGCTGGGGTTTTGGGTGGGGAGATGAAACTATCGATGAAAAAACTAGGTCGATGATGAATCTAACTATGATTGCTGCATTGGGGAAGATGCACGAATGGGAACTTCACTGTAGAGGCGCACTAAACAACGGCGTAAGTAAAGATGAAATAAAGTCAATAATACATACCATAGCAATATATTGCGGAGTCCCACAGGGCGTTGAGTGCTTTAGAATAGCAAGGTCCGTGCTTGAGAGTGAGGGGAAGCTGTAAACACTTTCATTCCTTATTATGACTGTTGCTCTTTTGAGGAATACTCATATTTACACCCAATGTGATTAGCAATATACCAAACATTGCTACCATAGTCAGCTCCTCGTCAAACAAAAACCATGCCTGAACTGTAACTGCAGGGGCAACCAAGTAAAAGTAACTACCAACTCTAGTTGATGCTTCATTTTTTATCATCACCATTAATAACAATATAGCGCCTATAGATAACCCTAAGACTTGCCAGGCCAAGGTAGCAATAAAGGGCACTTCCCACTGTATCTTTCCTGCCTCAAAAAACATTGAAATAGTCAGGCATACAACCAAGGCACCAAGATATTGCACCCAAGTACCAGTAACTAAGTCCATAGAGCTGCAAAAACGTTTTTGGTAGATTACTCCAAGTGATACTGCAAATAGAGCCACAAAAACAATAACTATCGATGCATTGCTGATCTCAAGCGTAGTAACGTTTGCTAGGTGCCCAGAGAGCACTAGATATAAACCGAGTAAGCTAATAACTATACCTAGCCACTGCTTTTTACTTATAAACTCTTTTAGCATGGAGCTTGCAATTAGTGCCATAATTATAGGCTGAAGGCCAATAATCATTGAGCTTAGTCCAGCCGGCATACCCCACTTTATAGCTTGAAAAACACCACCTAAATATATACCATGTATAAGGATTCCAGATATTAGTAAGTGCAATAAATTTGACAGGGAGTTTGCCCAATTACGCCTTTGTATAATAATTATTGGCAGAAGAACTAACAGTGTTATTCCGAACCTGTATGTCAACAATATAAAAGGTTCTGCATACGGTAGTCCGTATTTAGCAGCTAGAAATCCTGTACTCCATATCCACACAAAAATCCAAGGAATATAGTTATAAATATTTATTTTGTTGATCACAGCTAGATAAATTTATTCCGCCAATAGAGGTTAGATTGCATTGGCAAGTATCTCCTTTATGCCATTTCTTTTATTGTATACCTCTTCCTCAGTTAACCCTTCAAGACTGTGCGGGAAAACTATCCAGTCGTCTGTTTCGTGTAGGTAGTATTCAGGAACCCTGTCGGTGTCATTGTTGTTAGGTTTGAACCAAGGCATAGCAACCCTTATTTCTGACGGCATGTTGAGCCTCGACCTTTTCTTAAATTTGTTGATTATAGCTTCAATGGTTCTTCCAGAATCAAACACATCGTCCACTATTAGTAGCTTGTCACTCGAGTTAATATTGTTTATTAAGTAACTTAATCCGTGAATCCTAACCTCATCTAATCTGGTGCCTATTCCAGTATATGATGATGTTCTAATAGCTATGTGGTCAGTTTCATTGCCAAGATAGTTAAGCATTTCTTGTACAGCTATGCCTACAGGTGTGCCTCCACGCCATATCGCTACAATGAAGTCAGGCCTAAACCCACTATTATGAATTTGAACTCCTAACCTGAACGAGTCTAGCAATAATTCTTGAGCCGAAATGTATGTCTTATTCATTAGATAATTATCTCACACTAATAGCGCCTTTCTTGGGGCACTTTAAAACTCACATTAATTATTAGGGAATTTAATAGTTTAATTCTGTTAGTATTAAATTTTTCAAAATGGAGAATATTATGGCTACATATGAATGTAGTAAATGCGGCATGTCTGTTAATGCAAGTTGCGCCAAATGTGACGCACCACTAGTGAACGACACTATCACAACTGATGATGGAGACAAAGTACAAGTTTCAAAATGTCCAAATGATCATGGGAAAATTAAGTCACCTCAATGCTGTGGACAAGATATGACTTGCACTGTCTAAAGATAACTAAATAACGTCACTAAGCAGCAATACTTGGGTCTAATCTATAATTGTTGACAATTATTGTTGACAATTATTGTCAACAAGAATAGAATTATCGTATCGGTTAATAATTTGTTTTAAGGTTTAGATATGATATCAACACAGAACAACGATTCTGACCAGGTTGTAGAGCATGTAATCAGCGCAATATTGTCAAATAGGCTGAACCCTGGAGTTAAGTTATCAGAGGTCTCGTTGCAAGATGAGTTTGGATTCAGTCGCAATGTTGTCAGGGAAGGATTCTTGAAGCTTGTCGATGCTGGGGTCTTAATTCATAAAAAAAATCAAGGTGTTCATGTGGCCGTGCCAACTGAAGAGCAGACAAGACAAATATTTCAGGCTAGAAGAATTATAGAGAATGGAATAATGCAAATCTTGTTGGACCAGTGCATAGATAATAAGTTAGACATTGAGACTATTGAAAAACTCATAGAAGAAGAAGAGCAATTACATAGAGGTGGCAAGTCTACTGAACTGACTCAGGCATCTTGTTATTTTCATTTAAGACTTGCTGAGCTATGCAATAATCAGTTCTTAGTAGATAGTTTGAAGCCATTGATACTGTTAAGTACCCTCGCAGCTTCTGTGTATACAAATGAAAGTTCAGGTTTTTGTTCCTACGAGGAGCACCAAAATTTATTTGACTCAATAAAAAGCCAAGACAGACAAAACACTATCGACGCAATTAATATTCACCTTGATAGGTGTATAGAGTCCTTAAATTTTGAAATAAAACCAAAAGCAAAAACAAACTACAGTCATATATTTAATTAATAATATGCTATGGAAAAAATGATACCAAATATAAATTCATACCCTAGAGACATGTTAGGGTATGGCAAGTTTCCTCAAAGCCCTAAATGGCCTAACGATGCAAAGATAGCATTGCAGTTCGTTCTAAACTACGAGGAGGGGGGTGAAAACAATGTGCTGCATGGTGACATGGCTTCTGAATCCTTCTTGTCAGAAATAATTGGAGCCAAACCTTATGATGGTGTTCGTCATATGAGTATGGAGTCAATTTATGAATACGGATCAAGGTCTGGTGTCTGGAGGATACTTAGACTTTTTAAGGAGTTCAATATTCCAATAACCATTTTCGCCGTTGCAATGGCAATTGCTAGGAATGCAGAGCTATCTAGGTACCTTGCAGAAGAAGATTATGACATCTGCGCACATGGTTTTCGTTGGATTGATTACCAGTTCGTAGAAGAAGACGTTGAGCGTGAACATATGAAAAACTGCGTAGATATATTGACACACGTGTTAGGCAAAAGGCCGCTTGGTTGGTATACAGGTAGAAACAGCCCTAACACCAGAAAGTTAGTGCTTGAAGAGGGCGGTTTTATTTACGACAGTGACACTTATGATGACGATTTGCCCTACTGGATAGAGGGCAACTCTACCGAGAGTAAGCACCTAGTCATACCTTACACTTTGGATGTGAACGATATGCGCTTTGCATCTGTACAAGGATTTAACTCAGGAGATCAATTCTATAATTACCTAAAGGACAGCTTTGATGCCTTATATTTGGAGGGTGAAACGCAACCAAAGATGATGTCAATTGGTATGCATGCGAGAATATTAGGAAGACCAGGAAGGATAATGGCTATGAGAAGGTTTTTGGAGTATGTAAGTAATTTTGATCGTGTATGGTTTTGCACTCGTGGCCAGATAGCCGAACATTGGTACTCTAACTTTTCGTGAGAAAAACATTATGAATATTGAACTACCCAGTAATCTAGCACAAAGATCAGAGAGAGATTTTATTAACACTTTTGGTGACCTGTACGAGCACTCTCCTTGGGTTGCTGAGACAGCACTCTTACAAACTAAATCAAAAGTCGAGTACAACGATCTAGGGTTATTCCATTTACTGTTAAGTGAAATATTGCTCAATGCAGACAATGACATAAAGCAGAAACTGATATTAGCGCACCCAGTACTGACAGGCAAAAGGTCTGTAAAAAAAGATATGACTGAATTCTCAACTGGAGAGCAGAAATCAGCTGGACTAGACGACTGTACAGATGAAGAAATTTCTATGTTTGAAGTTCTCAATCAAGAATACCTTATGAAATTTAAGTTCCCCTTTATTATGGCAATAAAAGAAAAAAACAAGGAAGACATTGTGAACGGGTTTGCTAACAGACAAAATAACTCTGTTGAACAAGAAAAACAAAACGCGATAGCAGAAATTAATAAAATAGCCTGGCTAAGGATTAAGGGTATCTATGGAATTTGATAATAAAATAAATGTTGCCAGTAGCGAACTAGGTACTAGAGTTATAAGTACTAGTGATGAGTTCTTTGCTGCAGCAGATAGAATGCTTATGCCGAGCGAACCTGTTTTTATTGATGGCAAGTTTGATGACCATGGAAAATGGATGGATGGATGGGAAACCAGAAGAAGAAGAGACGGTAAGAACGACTACTGCTTCATAGAGCTAGGCAGGAAATCAATAATCAATGGATTTAATATAGACACCAGTCACTTTACAGGGAACTTTCCTCCTGGAGTATCTATTCTTGGTGGCTGCTTTTCAAAACACTATAGCGAAACTGATATCGTAGAACGTTCAGACGATGGCATGTGGTTTGACTTAGTATGCAAGAGTAACCTTAAGGGGGATTCAGACAATTATTTTTCATCTATAAATCAAAACGAAGTCACCCACCTCAAGGTAAGCATTTATCCCGATGGAGGTATAGCAAGGCTAAGGGCTTACGGTAGCATTTGTTTTGACGATGACCTGTTTGGGAAGGATAAAATAAATGTCATTGCGTCAATTTATGGCGCAAGGGCGGTATATGCGAATGATGAGCATTTTGGTAATCTACAAAATATTTTGTCAGAGCGAGAGCCACTCAATATGGGGGATGGCTGGGAAACCAGACGCAGAAGAGAGCCCGGCAATGATTGGGGAGTAATAGAATTACCACGACCAGCATCAATAAGCGGTCTTGTTGTAGATACTAAGTTTTTTAAAGGAAATTATCCTGACAGCTTTTCAATAAGTGCTGCAAATATAAGTAACTTAAGTGATAGTGAGGTTGTCTCTAAGAGCGATGGATGGAGCGATCTTGTGACGAACAGAAAGCTGAAAATGAACAAGGAGCACACATTCAATCAGGAAAACATTGAACACCAAGACCCCATTACTCATGTTAGGGTAAATATTTTTCCGGACGGTGGCATAGCTAGATTGAAATTGATTGGAACCTTTGTAAAATTATGAAGAAGATTAAACTAAATGTACAGACACTGACTCAGGAAAACTTTAACCAATTCGGTGACGTTATAGAGACGCAGGGACATGATTTCGATGTCATAAATAGCGGCTTTGCTAATAAATATGCTAACCTGGCACAGATTGATACGTCTTACGAGAATGGAAAAACTGCTATACATATATTTATAGCCAAGAAAAGGCCAATGCCACTACAGATTGACATGTTGGAGATGCATCCATTTTTTAGTCAGTGCTTTATCCCTAGAAGCGATAAAGCATTTATTATAGTTGTTGCTCCGCCAGCGAAAGAACCTAACTTGGAGCAAATATCGGCATTCATTTCAGATGGCCAGCAGGGAGTTAATTTTGCAAGAGGAGTTTGGCATTTCCCATTAATCAGCCTCGAGGACGATGTACAATTTATAACTATAGACAGGCATTACGATAAGTCTATTGACAGTATGGAACAGTGCAACATTGTTAATATAGACAGTTTCAATATAACCGTGGATATAGGGCAATGATAAGATTATATTTACTTGAATGGATTAGCCTGTTCTTGAAGTTTTTCCATGTCATTGTTGGTATTGCATGGATTGGGGCGTCCTTTTACTTTAATTGGCTTGAAAACAAACTCAAAAGAGTCGGCAATAGGGATGAGATTGCAGGGCACCTTTGGGCAGTGCATGGGGGAGGATTCTATTATCTCGAAAAGTATAAGCAGTACCCACATGAGCTGCCTGAACCCTTGCATTGGTTTAAGTGGGAAGCATACTTCACATGGATTTCAGGGTTTTTACTGCTGACTGTTGTTTATTATTTTAATGCCAACTCATACCTATTACTTCCTGGCAGTGAAATGAGTACATATGTTGCAGTTTTGTTGAGCATATCCGGACTTATTTTGGTATGGGTAGTGTACGACCTGTTGTGTAAATCAGTTCTAGTCGATAGGCCGGCCATATTTATTCTGGTAATGCTTTCTTTTGTCTCTATCAGTGCTTACCTTTACTCCCTAGTATTCAATCCTATGGCAGTATATATGCAGTTAGGGGCAATGCTTGGAACGATAATGGTAGCCAATGTATTCTTTGTTATCATCCCTATACAAAAATTATTAGTCAAGGCTTGCCAAGACAGAACTCAGGTCAGTGCCGAGCTGGGGACCAATGGTTATGTTAGGTCAAGGCACAATAACTATTTTACGCTGCCTGTACTGTTCACAATGATAAGTGGGCACTACCCTATTGTTTATAGTTCTGAGTATAGTTGGGCTGTACTCATCGTAGTTTTTGTTATAGCGGTAATTATTAGGCACTACTTTAATTTGAAAGGAGTGGGGCAAACAAAGAATTCATTGATTGGACTGATTGTTGTGTCCTTGGTGCTGCTTATTTTCTACTTAGCTCCTGTGAAGGTCGATACAACAGCTACAGAAAGTGTTAGCACTGAACAGGTCCAAAAAATAATAAACCGACGATGCGTCAGCTGCCACTCAGCAAGTCCAACGGATGACGTATTCAGGGTTGCACCGGCTGGACTCGTTTTAGACACCATAGAGCAAATCAAAGTGAACATAGATAGAATATATCAAAATACAGTTGCAACCCAATCTATGCCTTTCAGCAACAAAACAAATATGACCATACAGGAGAGAGCAGACATATCTTCATGGTTCGATAGGGTATCTAACGAGTGAAATGAAACTTTACCGTTCAGCAATTTTTTATTGCACTAAAAAATCAGGAGTCGTTGATCATTCATACTTCGAAGACGGTTTGATGCTGGTAGATAATGGCAGAGTGGTCGATATTGGGGACTACTCAAGGTTGATTGAGAGTGTTGATGTAGGCGCACCGATAACACAATTCAAAGACAGCATTTTGATGCCTGGGTTTGTGGACTCGCACTTGCACTACCCGCAATACAACGTGATAGCTTCTTACGGACAAAACTTGTTGGAATGGCTAAACACCTTCACATTTCCAGAGGAAGAAAGGTTTAGTAATGGAGAATATGCTTACGAGGTAGGGAATTTATTTTTTGACGAGTTGATACGCAATGGAACTACAACGGCTATGGCTTTTTGTACTACACATAAGCTTTCAGTTGACGCCTTCTTTTCTATATCTAAGGAAAGAAAAATGCGCATGGCTGGCGGTAAAGTATTGATGGATAGAAATGCCCCAGTAGGGCTTCTCGATATTGATTCTGCATACAAAGATTCGAAAGAAATGATTGAAAAATGGCACAACAATGGACGCCTAAGCTACGCGATAACACCAAGATTTGCACCAACATCAACCACGAACCAACTGGATGAGGCTGCAAAACTTTTGGCGGAATATCCAAACAGTAGTAACTGTAAGGGAGTTATGATGCAGTCACACCTGAATGAGAGCTCTGAGGAGATAGGATGGGTGAAAAAGCTGTACCCAGATTACAGAAACTATTTTGATGTTTACGATAGCCATAAATTAACCGGAACTAATTCGGTGTTCGCTCACTGTGTACACAACACTGACGATGAATATATGCGTATGTCTGACACAGGGTCAAGTGTTAGCATATGCCCTAACTCAAACTTATTTTTAGGTAGCGGTCTTTTTAGATTCGATAAGCTACATAAATACAACATCAAAGCATCCCTATCTTCCGACATTGGTGGGGGAGACAGCTTTTCAATGTTCAACGTTATGAATCAGGCCTACAAGGTGGCCAAACTTAATGGCTATGATATGAGCCCTTTCGAGGCCTTCTACCTAACGACTTTGGGAGGAGCCAAAGTATTGAATATGGATGACTGCATAGGTAGCCTTGAAAAAAACAAAGAGGCAGACTTTATTGTTCTAGATTTAAAAGCAACTCCACTCATATCTAACAGAATAGATAGAGTGAAAAATTTAGAACAGTTGCTATTTTGTCTAATGACACTTGGGGACGATAGGTTGGTAAGCGAGGTATATACTATGGGTGAATGTATTTACAAAAAAAATGGAGGCACAGAAGATTATGGGTAAGCTAACAACGCATATACTAGATACAGCGTCAGGTGTTCCCGCAGAGGGCATTACAGTGAAACTGTACAGGTTACAGGACCACAAGTTACTAAGTAGTGCTAAGACGAATAATGACGGACGTGTTAGTAGACCTCTATTGGACGGGGAAGATTTTAAATCTGGCGGCTACGAGATTGTTTTTGAAGTAGATGATTATTTCAACGCAAATGGGGTCGATAGCCACTTCTTGAAGGATGTAGTTGTGCGCTTCTATGTTTCCAACAAGGAGGAGAATTATCATGTACCTCTGTTGCTATCCCCTTTCAGTTATTCTACATACAGAGGAAGTTAATGAGATTTCTTTTTAATCAGCACAAAGAGCCAATCGATTTGGCAGAAGTCAACCCAAACATGACAGTACTTCAATGGTTAAGAAGAAACAAACACACTGGCACTAAGGAAGGATGTGCTGCAGGAGATTGTGGAGCCTGTACAGCAGTCATTGGAGAGCTGGCAACAATAAAAGGCAAAAAGGTTATAGAGTACAAGAGCATCAATACATGCATCTCTCTAGTGTTAAATTTAAATGGAAAACACCTCATAACTGTTGAGGGAATAAGTGAAGGAAATAGATTGCACCCTGTTCAAAGCGCTATGGTAAGAGCTAACGGATCACAGTGCGGTTTTTGTACTCCAGGGTTTGTGATGTCGCTATTTGCGCTATATCACAACGAAAATGAGATCGATCTAGACAAAATTAATGAAGCACTTTCAGGCAACTTATGTCGCTGTACAGGCTATCAACCAATCATAGATGCAGCATTCTTAATTTTTGAAACTAAGGATTCCGACAATAACGACTACTTCAGTAATAATAAATCGCAATTAGTCCAGTCACTGGTTAGAATTAATGAGGATGAGCCTGAACAATTCAGTTACACAAGTAATGACAAAAAAGTTACCTATGATGCACCTACCGATGTCAATGTTTTGGCAAAAACACTGTACAAATACCAGGACGCAAAGATAGTCTCTGGTTGCACTGATTTGGGTCTAGAGATTACCCAGCAATTGCAACAGTTTGGGCACATAATTAATGTTCAGAATGTTCATGAAATGAAAAGCATACATGAAAACGATAGCCTGATTGAGATTGGCGCAGCAGTTAGTTACCACTCAGCTTGGACATTACTAGTTAGATCTTTCCCTGAACTAGAACCTCTACTGAAGAGGTTTGCGTCGAGACCGATTAGGAATTGGGCAACTATAGGAGGAAACATCGCGAACGCATCACCTATAGGAGACATGCCGCCTGCGCTTATAGCCCTCAACGCAACACTCAAACTTAGAAGGGGCGACAATGTTCGCGAGGTTAGGCTGCAAGATTTCTTTATTAGTTACAAGAAAACAGTGCTACTCAAGGGTGAATTCATTAAAAGCATAACAATACCAAAGCTAGTTAAAGGCGAGAGCTTTACAGTACACAAAATTTCAAGGCGCTATGAGGACGACATTTCTGCAGTTTGTATGGCAATCAAGCTTGTCAATGACGGGCCTAACCTTAAAGAAGCAGTTATAGCTTTAGGTGGCATGGCTGAGATTCCTAAAAGGGCAACAATGCTAGAGAAAACTGTTACCAAATATTGGAACAAGAGAGATATAGCGAAGAGGTCCTATGAATCTTTGAAGGAGGACTTCTGCCCTCTAGATGATGTGAGAGCATCTTCCGAATACAGACTACAGGTTTCCGCCAACCTAATTAAAAAGACATTGTTAAACCGTATTAACAAGAAAGTTCCAAACCTAGCAGAGCCAATTGAGAATTGATTAATAAACGTATAAAGATTTAGATATGACTAAAACTGACAAAGAATGGGGTACTGATAGTAACAGAGTTGTTGGTCAAGCTATGGCACACGACAGTTCCATTTTGCATGTAAAGGGTAGCGCACCGTACATAGATGACATAGTCGAACCGAAAGGAACTATGCATGTTGCTTTTGCGCTAAGTGACGTAGCCCATGGAAATATAAAGTCTATAGAAATCAAAGAGTCATTAAAGATGGACTGTGTTCACAGTGTATTGTTGGCAGAAGATATAAAGAATCTAAATATTGGAGCTATTAGGCATGACGAACCATTACTGGCCAAGGATGAGGTCTTGTTTCATGGCCAGGCAGTTGCCGCTGTGTTAGCCGATAGCCACGAAAATGCAAGGAAGGCGGCCTCACTTATTAGAGTCAACATTGAAGAGTTAGAGCCGCTAATAACAATACCTCAAGCCAAATTAAAAGAGAGCTTTCTTGACGAACCAATAAAGATGACAAAGGGCGATGCAGAGGGGGCCATAAGCAAATCTGTTCACAAAATTACTGGAAAACTTTCGATAGGCGGGCAGGAGCATTACTATCTTGAGTCTCAGGCCGCCCTAGCAATACCGACCGAGGGAGACGAGCTCGTATTGCACTCTTCTACACAAAACCCTTCTGAGGTTCAGCATCTGGTTGCTCATGTATTAGACCTACCTCAACACTCAATAGAGGTTGTCACAAGGAGGATGGGTGGGGCCTTCGGAGGTAAGGAGTGTGGAGCGTCACAGATTGCATGTATATGCGCCATATTTGCGCAAAAAACTAAACTACCAATCAAGTCCAGACTGCCCAGGCGTGAAGACATGCTTATGACAGGAAAGAGGCACGACTTTGAAGTAGAGTATAAGGCAGGGTTTGATGACGAGGGCTGCATTGAAGGTATAGAAATGGAGCTATATGCTAGGTGTGGATACTCATACGACTTGTCTGTAGCCATAGTTTCTAGAGCCCTGTTTCATGCAGACAATGCATACTACTTGCCAAACGCAAGTTTGGTTGGCCACTTGTGTAAAACAAATACAGCTTCAAATACCGCATTTAGAGGGTTTGGTGGGCCTCAAGGTATGCTTGCTATTGAAAACATTATTGAAGAGATAGCACTACATTTAAATTTGGACGCCTACGATGTTAGGAAGTCTAATTTTTACCAAAAAGAAGCGAACAATGAGACACCATATGGGCAACTTATTGAAGACAACATAATCAACGAACTAGCTCATGAACTTGCAACCAGTGCGCGATACAAGGAACGCAGATTAGATATAGACGAGTTCAATAAAAATAACACATACATCAAGAAAGGTTTAGCCCTGTCACCGGTTAAGTTTGGTATATCTTTCACTAAAAAGTTTCTAAATCAGGCTGGCGCCTTGGTCCATGTTTATAAAGATGGAAGCATCTACCTTAACCATGGAGGCACAGAAATGGGTCAGGGCCTATTCGTTAAAGTTGCGCAGGTTGTTGCCAATGAGTTTGGGGTTGAGCTTGGTAAGGTAAAGGTTTCTGCTACTAGCACAGCGAAGGTGCCAAACACATCGGCAACTGCAGCTTCATCTGGCTCAGATTTGAACGGTATGGCGGCAAAGGATGCTTGTAATAGGATTAAAAATAATCTAATCTCTTTTGCCGTCAAGCAATTCAACATTAAGCAGGAAGATGTCAAATTTTATGACTCCCAGGTCCACCTGGGAGCTAACCAAATGCCGTTTGATGAGTTCATTGGTTTGGCCTATATAAACCGTGTTGAGTTGTTCAGTAATGGCTACTATAGTACCCCAAAAATACATTACGACAGCAATAAGAGGCGTGGCCGGCCGTTTTATTATTACTCATACGGAGCATGCATAAGCGAGGTTGTTGTAGATACCCTGACAGGGGAATACAAGTTAACTTCAGTTGACATTCTGCACGATGTGGGCGCTTCACTTAACCCAGCTATCGATTATGGACAGATTGTTGGAGGCTTTGTTCAGGGTATGGGATGGCTTTGTTCAGAAGAGTTGGTGTGGGACGATTCAGGCAAACTATTAACTACAGGCGCTTCGACATACAAATTACCATCTATAGGTGACACACCGAAACACTTCAATGTAAAAATTAAGCCAAACAACTCTAATCACGAGGAAACGATATATAAATCAAAAGCTGTAGGAGAGCCACCATTGATGTTGGCTATATCGGTCTGGCTGGCTATAAAGAATGCTATATCAAGCGTAAAAGATGGGAAACCTAACGATCTTGTTGCTCCAGCAAGCTTTGAGAGGGTGTTCTTCTGTATCAACAATTTAAACAAGTAAAAGATGGACTGGATTGAAGAGGTAAGTAAACACAATTCAAGCAGTAAGGGATACGTAATTATTTCTGTTGTAGAGACCAAAGGGTCAGCCCCATGCAGCGTTGGTGAAAAGATTATCTATTCAGGTGAAGACAATTTTTATGGCAGCATAGGAGGGGGAAACTTTGAATACAAAGCAATTCAGCGTGCGCAAGATCTTATAGATGAGAATGCTAGGCACACAGAAGTTGTTAGGTACCCTCTAGGGGCGAGTCTGGGGCAGTGCTGTGGCGGATATGTTAGGGTAATGTTTGAGAGTTTCGTAGACACCAAAGACAAAACTAACGAACAGGGCTGGCTAAGTTATGCGAGCAACCTTAGTCAGAAAAAAAATGACTTCGTGCTAATTACTAGCCTTAACAGTGAGGGCTCATTTTGTAGCCTAGAGGGTAAGATTGTTTTAACCCGCAAACAGATATACGACGATAGTTTGGGCAACATTAAAAGCAAAGAGTTGCTCGAAATAATTAACAGCTTCAAGGATGAGTTAGCCTCATCTGGGAGCACAAATACAACCATACTGAGAGAAACAGAAGGGCTGTGTTGTGAAAGTTTTGTGCATAGTTCAGTGCAGGCAGTGGCAGTATTTGGTGCAGGACATATAGCTAGAGCATTAATGCCGATATTGACTAAGCTACCTATTTCAATTTACTGGATAGATGATAGGCAGTCACAGTTTGATCAGTATGATGGCGACGTCAGCTCAATAAATATATTATGTGACAAACCTGCTGATGTAGTATTAGATTTGCCGAACGATGCGTACTGTATGATAATCACCTATTCACACCAGCTAGACTTTGAGATATGCGAGCAGATTATGTTGAGGGATAGTTTTTGTTATTTGGGAGTTATAGGTTCACAAATTAAGGGCAACAAGTTCAGAAAGAGGCTATTAAATAAGGGCTTTTCTGAGCATATTGTGGACAAGTTAATGTGCCCTATTGGCTTAAAATATAAATATTTTAAATCTCCAATCACAATCGCAGTTTCAATCGCAACAGAGTTAATAAATTTTTTGGAAAGAAAAAGGCAGGTTCAGTCAATATGAAATACCAACTAGAACTTAGCGGTATAAGCAAATCTTTCGGTCCAGTTCAAGCTAACAATGGTATAAGCTTTGCGATCAAACCTGGAAGTATTCATGCACTGCTCGGCGAGAACGGTGCGGGTAAGTCAACACTGGTTAAGATTATTTATGGCTCTGTAGGGCCTGACGAAGGCTCCATGAAGTGGTATGGAGACAGCTTCTCTCCTAACAATCCATTTGAGGCGAGGGAGAAGGGGGTAGCCATGGTGTTCCAGCACTTCTCATTATTCGAGTCACTCACAGTTGCAGAAAATATAGTTCTTGGTCTGGACGATGTTGACCTTGACGACAGTATAGTTAACAAAATAGAAAAATACTCGATCCAGTACGGACTAAGTATAAATCCACATCAGGTGGTTGGGGACCTTTCTGTCGGACAAAGGCAGAGGGTTGAGATTGTACGTTGCCTGATGCAAAACCCAAAACTACTGATAATGGATGAGCCTACATCCGTCCTTACACCTAACGAGGTTACAGATCTATTTGTAACTCTGCGTAAGCTTGCAGAAGATGGGTGCGCGATACTATACATATCACACAAGTTAGAAGAGGTAAGACAGATTTGTAAACATGCAACTATACTTCGTGAGGGCAAGTTAATCAAAAATTGCAATCCGCAGGAACACAGCAAAGACGAGATAGCGGAGATGATGATTGGTAAAAAGATTATCAAGCTGACCAGAAAAAACATCAAGCATGGCGAAGAAATTTTTTCAATAAATAACCTTAACTGTACATCAGAAGACATGTTCGGTGTAAATTTGCATGACATAAACCTGTCAGTAAGGAAGGGCAGTATTATTGGAATCGCTGGGGTTGCAGGTAACGGCCAAGATGAATTAATGAGGATGCTAATTGGTGAAGACAGGGCGCCACGTTCTACATTAATATTTAAAGGAAAAGATATAAGTAAGCTCAACTCACACCAGAGAAGACAGTTGTCCATGTTTTTTGTTCCCGAGGAACGCCTCGGTCACGGTGCAGTCCCCAATATGGGCCTGGATGAAAACATGCTTCTAAGTAGGCCATCTTCTAGCAGGATGACTCGCAACCATATTATTGACTGGAGTCAGGTTCGTAGATTGGCCAAAGATGTAATTGAAACGTTCAATGTGTTGACACCATCAGTAAGTACTGAAGCGCAGTCACTTTCTGGAGGAAATTTGCAAAAATTCATGGTAGGCAGGGAACTCATACAGAGTCCAGAACTACTAATTATTGCTCAGCCCACATGGGGTGTGGACCCTGGATCTGCAAACAAAATACACCAAGCACTCACCGATCTTGCGGATCAAGGATCTTCAATATTAATAATATCGCAGGACTTGGACGAAATATTAAGTCTATGTGAGCAGGTCCATGTCATCAATAATGGCAAACTGTCACCGTCTGTTGACATGGAAAGTAACGGCCTAGAGACAATATCACAACTTATGCTTGGGGCATCGATACAGTGATTAGGCTACAGACAAGAACAAACAACTCAAATGCAATGGTGTTTTTGTCTCCTATACTTGCGCTAACTCTGACTGCATTATCTACATTCTTTATCTTTTTTCTTGCAGGAGTGGACGGTTTTGGTGCATTTTATGTTCTTTTCATAGAACCACTTAGTACTCAATATAACTTTTCAGAAATGCTAGTCAAGGCGGCACCGCTGATGATGATAGCGCTTGGGTTGTCTGTCGGTTTTAGGGCTGGTGTATGGAATATTGGAGCAGAGGGCCAGTACACTGTAGGAGCAATTGTTGGGGGTGCTGTAGGACTATATTTTTATGAAGTTGAGGGTTTTTGGGTGCTACCGTTAATGTCATTGGCGGCTATTGTTGGAGGTATGCTCTATGCCGGCATAGCGGCATTTCTACGTACAAAATTTCAAGTCAATGAAATATTGGTTACGTTGATGTTAACCTATGTCGCTATTTTATTACTAAGCGCCATGGTGCATGGGCCATTAAGGGATCCAGACGGATTCAACTTTCCTGAGAGTAGGCTGTTTCATGATAGCGCAACATTGCCGATTATTTGGGAAGGAACGAGAGTTCATATTGGGCTTGCTTTAGCTGTAATTTTTTCTTTCTTGACTTATTTTTGGATTAAAAAGCATATCTCTGGAATGCAAATAAATATTAGTGGAATCGCACCGCGTGCTGCTAAATTTGCAGGGTTCGATGAGAATAAGGCGGTATGGCTTTCGTTGCTAGTTTCTGGCGGACTTGCAGGACTAGCAGGTCTGCTCGAAGCAGCTGGGCCTGTAGGTCAGCTGGTCCCCCATCTACCTACAGGTTACGGCTTTACTGCAATTATAGTTGCCTTCTTGGCAAGGTTAAACCCGCTAGGAATAATTTTTTCATCACTACTCATAGCGTTAACATATATTGGTGGCGAGAATGCTCAAATAACGTACGATTTGCCGAGCTCAATTACCAGTATTTTTCAAGGAATGTTGTTGTTTTATTTTCTTGCCTGTGATGTATTGATTAGACATAAGATCATATTTAATTTTTCAAAAAATATTAACCATGAATGAGTTATTTATACAAATTGTTTTAGGTATTAGTATCGCCTCTACTCCACTTATTTTTGCAGCAATAGGTGAACTAGTTGTAGAACGATCCGGCGTTCTAAATCTTGGTTTAGAAGGGATGATGATAGTTGGAGCCATAACTGGATTCGCTGTCCAGTTTCATTACAATAATGTTGTATTGGCCGTGCTTGCCTCGATAGTTGCTGGGATGATGCTTGCTACTGTTTTTGCTTTTTTAACACAGGTACTTTTAACCAATCATGTAGCTACTGGGCTTGCATTAACTCTGTTTGGTCTTGGGGTTTCAGCTTTCTGGGGTCGAAGCTATTCGAAAGTAACTGTCGATAGAATTGACGCCATAAACATACCTGGATTGTCAGATTTACCAGTAGTGGGGCCACTGGTTTTTAGTTATGACCCATTATTTTACTTATCCATTATGGCGGTTTTTTTGGTGTGGTATTTTTTAAATAAAACCAAAAAAGGTTTAATCTTGCGTGCAATCGGAGACAACCATGACGCTGCACACGCGATAGGTCACAAGGTTGTTAGGTACCGCTTTTTAGCTATCCTTTTTGGTGGAGCTATGGCAGGACTGGGGGGAGTATACCTGTCTTTGGTTCAGGTCCCTATTTGGGTCGAAGGAATGACAGCTGGAAGGGGTTGGATAGCTTTGGCTTTGGTTGTATTTGCATCTTGGCAGCCGTTCAAGGTAATTGTAGGGGCACTAATTTTTGGAGGCATATCGATTCTACAGTTACATGCACAAGGTTACGGTGTAAACGTTGATGCGCAGTACTTATCAATGTTGCCGTATCTGATGACCATAATTGTTTTGGTGACTTTGCGCGTTAGAAGTAAATCTAAGTCAGACAGAGTGATGCCCCACTGCTTGGGAAAAGTTTTCCATTCTACACAGTAATAGTTTTCTAATTAATTAGAAAAACTGATATCATGGTTGTTAGAAGTAATGAAAAAAACTTCAAGCGATGTATTTTTTTTATAAAAATGAGAGGAGAGATAGTATGTATAAAAAAGGATTAACGAACTCCATCAAGGTGTTCATGACGTCATGTATTTTATTTGTTTCTAGCGGCGCCGCTGCAGAACCAACTAAAGCGGCGTTTATTTATATTGGACCAACAGGAGACCATGGTTGGACTTATCAACATGACGTGGGTGCTAAGTATGTTAAAAAACATATGGGAGATGACGTTGAAATTACTACCGTAGAGAGTGTTGAGGAAGGACCTGATGCAGAACGCGTTATGGCTCAACTAGCAAACAAAGGTAATGAAATTATATTTACAACATCATTTGGCTACATGAACCCTACACTTAAGGCAGCTAAGCGCTTTCCAAACGTTAAGTTTGAGCACGCGACTGGATATAAGAGACTCGATAATATATCTACCTATTCAGCTAGGTTCTATGAAGGCAGACACGTGATCGGCAAGATAGCCGGAAAGATGACTAAAACTAACGTGATTGGTTACATAGCATCATTCCCAATACCTGAAGTAATTCGTGGTATTAATGCTTCATATTTAGCAGCTAAATCTGTCAACCCAGATATACAGATTAAAATTGTTTGGGTATTCTCTTGGTTCGATCCAGGTAAAGAGGCTGACGCAGCTAAAGCTATGATTGACCAGGGCGCAGACATAATAATGCAGCATACAGATTCAACTGCAGCAATGATGATGGCTGAAGAGAATGGTATGTACGCATTTGGACAAGCTTCAGATATGGGATCCTTTGGACCGAACGCCCAATTAACTGCCATAATTGATGACTGGGGACCTTACTACTTACAGCGAGTTCAAGCAGTAAGAAACGGTACATGGGAGTCGATAGACACGTTTGATGGTGTTAGAGAGGGTATGGTAGCTTTTGCACCTTTGTCTGACAGATTACCAGCCGATGTTAGGGCTATGGCACTACAAGATATAGGCGAACTAGCGGCAGGTACTCTTCATCCTTTCACTGGACCAATTAACAAGCAAGACGGAAGTGCATGGCTGGCTGCAGGTGAAACGCCACCTATGTTCCCTGACTTGCTCACTATGGACTTTTATGTAGAAGGCATCGATTCAAAGATTCCTCAGTAATAATTAGTCCATAAATTAAGCTCTATTTATGCCGTAACTTAGTAAACAAGTTACGGCATTTTTTTTGATTTGACACAAGTTTTGTGTGTGTATAATTGAGGCACTTATTAATAACTAAGGAGGAGTGAAATGAGTGAAATGAGTGAAAATAGTGAACTGATTTACGAATTGGATGCAACACCACCAGCCCAAGAGTCATTCTTTGCTGCTTTACAGCATGTGCTAGCAAGCTTTGTTGGTATCATCACACCAACACTAATTATAGGGGGAGTCTTAGGTCTAGGAAGTGAAGTCCCTTACCTGATAAGTATGGCACTCATGGTGTCAGGTGTGGGCACAATTATTCAAGCAAAAAGGCCGATGGGAATTGGTGCCGGTTTGATTTGTGTGCAGGGCACTAGTTTTGCCTTTTTAAGTTCAGTGTTAGCTGCTGGATTTATAGCAAAGGCAAACGGAGGAGGTCCGGACGAGATTTTGGCAATGATCTTTGGTGTATGTTTCTTGGGTGCATTTATAGAGATAGGGCTTAGTCAAGTTATAGGCAAACTTAAGAAGGTTATTACACCACTAGTTACTGGAACAGTGATCACCATTATTGGAGTCAGCCTAATCAAAGTTGGAATGACAGACCTTGCTGGCGGACAGTGGCTTCTAGACAACAAGCCTGAGTTTTTTGCTAGTACAGAGAACCTGTTCTTAGGGTTCCTAGTAATGGTAAGTGTTATTGTTTTTAATAGCTCTAAGAATCAGTGGCTAAGGTTGTCGTCTATAGTTATAGGTTTAGCTATAGGGTTTGTTGCAGCACTCATTATGGGTAAGGCCAACTTTAGTTCCTTGGCAAGTGTGAGTTCAGTCGTTAGCATCCCTATGCCATTTAAGTATGGATTTGACTTTGACTTCTTGGCATTCCTGCCAGTAGCCATAATATATGTCATCACTACCATAGAGTCGTCTGGAGACATTACTGCGAACTCAATGATATGTAAGCAAGACATAGAGGGCGAAACCTACATGGACAGAATAAAAAATGGAGTTCTTGGAGACGGTATCAACTCTGCCATAGCTGCTGTATTTAATACCTTTCCAAACACAACGTTCAGTCAGAACAATGGTGTGATACAAATGACAGGTATCGCTAGTAAGCATGTCGGTGTATGGATAGGGGCTATCTTAATCGTTCTTGGTCTGTTCCCTCACGTAGGGGCACTCTTCAGGGCTATCCCGAACCCAGTACTGGGAGGTGCGACCGTGATTATGTTTGCCACTGTTGCAATTGCCGGTATTAAGATCCTAGCAACAGTCGACATGAATAGGCGCAATATGCTCATTCTTGCTGTGTCATTTGGTATGGGTATAGGAGTACTTTTGGTGCCTGACTTTGTTTCTCATTTGTCAGACAATGTTGGTGGTACTGCAGGCAAGATCATCAAGAGTGTTCTTAGTTCTGCCATTACCACTGGAGGCATAACTGTAATTATATTGAACTTAATCTTAGGTAAAAGATAATAGTGCGATATATTTTCAAGCCAGCAATGAGGTATTGCTGGCTTGGATTAATTCTTTTTTTTGTGTTATATATTTAATAATTCTGGCATTGCCAGAATTTTTTTTGTTATCCTATTGTGGTTATGAATAAAACAACTATCTGGATAAAAAAACCGCTAGCTATTTTTGCCGATAATAGTGATAACGGTATCGTCGTTAAGGGGGACAAGATTATTGAGCTTGTGCCTAAAAGTAAAACCCCAAAAACAGTAATCGATGAAATTTATGATGCCAGCGATAGCGTAGTCCTGCCTGGGCTTATAAACAGTCACCACCACTTTTACCAAACACTGACTAGAGCATTTCCTGATGCCCTCAACAAAGACCTGTTTCCATGGCTTAAAAGTCTGTACAGGGTTTGGGCACACATCCAGCCAGAAATGCACTCTGTTGCAACAGAGCTAGCCCTATCTGAGTTGCTTCTTTCTGGTTGTACAACAGCCAGTGATCATCACTATCTGTTCCCGAAACAATTACACGATGCGATCGATATTCAAGTAAATGTGGCAAAAAAAATGGGCATGAGGGTTGCCCTTACTAGGGGCTCAATGAGTCTTGGGGAGAGGGACGGTGGGCTACCACCTCAGAGCGTAGTGCAGGAAGATGAAGAGATACTCTCTGAAAGCGATAGGCTGATTAAAACGTATCACCAGTATGGCGATGGCGCTATGGTACAGATAGCGCTTGCACCTTGCTCCCCATTCTCTGTCACTACTGGATTAATGAAGTCAACTGCAGAGCTCGCAATAAGTCATGATGTAAGGCTCCACACACACCTAGCTGAAACTATAGACGAGGAGAGCTTTTGTCAACAAAAGTACGGCCTAAGGACAGTTGATTATCTGGACAGTGTTGGCTGGTTGTCTGATAGAACATGGCTAGCTCACGGGATACACTTTAATGAACAGGAAATTAAAAAGCTAGGGTCTGCAGGTGTAGGTATTTGTCATTGCCCTAGCTCTAACATGATGCTTGCGTCAGGTATTTGCAATAGCTTAGAGCTAGAGAGTGAGGGGTGTCATGTTGGAATAGGTGTCGATGGGTCGGCATCTAATGACGGCTCAAACATGATCAACGAGGTGAGGCAGGCAATGTATTTACAAAGACTTAAGTATGGCGCATCAAAGGTTACACACATTAAGGCGCTCGAGTGGGCGACTAAGGGTTCTGCAAAGCTATTAGGTAGAGACGATATAGGCGAGATAGATGCCGGAAAGCAGGCTGACTTAGCTCTATTTAAATTAAACGATATGCGCTTTTCTGGTAGTCATGATCCGCTAGCAGCGCTACTATTGTGTGGGGCCCAGAAAGCAGACAGAGTTATGGTGGCCGGGAAATGGCGTGTAGTCGATTCAAAGATTGTAGGGTTAGATGAGGGCGAGCTGATTTATCGTCACAGTAATGCGGCTAAGGAATTAAGTAGATTAGCCAGTAATTAACTAACAGACGTTGATGCGTTTATAATAATTTTTCGAGCGCTTGGCCTAAGTCATTAATCAAATCTTCTATATCTTCTATACCACTAGAGTACCTCACTAATCCTTCAGGTATGCCTGCAGCAGCACGCTCCTCTTGAGTGCACTCGACATGTGAAGTTGTTAGTGGTGGCCCGACAACAGTCTCGACACAGCCTAGGTTTGCAGCCATATGGGCGTAATTCAAGTGCGGCAAGAAACTTTTAATTGCGTCAAGTCCACCCTTAACAGAGAAGCTAAGCATACCCCCAAACCCGCTCATCTGTTGTTTAGCTATTTCGTGACCGGGGTGTGACTGAAGTCCTGGGTAGTTTACCTTTTCAACCAAAGGGTGCTGGTCCAAAAAGAGGGCCACAGCCATGGCATTTTCATTCTGTCTTTGGACTCTTAGTTTTAGAGTTTTCATGCCACGAATAAAGCTGTATGCATCCATAGGAGACAATGAAGCACCATTGATTTCACGATAATGATAGACCCTATCTACCAATTCCTTTGATCCACATATTACGCCGCCCAAGGCATCAGCGTGGCCACCTAAATATTTTGATGCAGAGTGCAATACAATGTCTGCTCCGAGAGATAATGGGTTTTGATTTATAGGTGTAGCAAAGGTGTTATCAACGATTACCAGAGCCCCTACACTTTTGGCGACAGAGGATAAGCGCTTGATGTCAGTAATTTTAATGGTTGGGTTTGTTGGCGTTTCTAGGTAAAGTATTTTGCAGCCATTACTTACTTCTTTCTCTATCTGGGCGCTGTCGTCAGTATCACACAGTGAAACTTCAATGCCCAAAGGCGGTAAGAATTCGTTAAAGATTACATTAGTACCACCGTAACTATCTTTGATGGATACGATCCTGTCTCCAGGATTAAGTAGCGCACCTAGGGTGTTACTTATTGCTGCCATACCTGAAGCGAAACTGGTGGCAGCTTCGGCACCCTCGAGTTCCTTTACTTTGTCCTCAAATGCCCTAACTGTTGGGTTTGTGTTGCGTGAGTAGATGTGCCCTTCATCTTTTCCAAGGGCCACCCTGTGCCATGTATCAATGTCGTCGTATCCGAATGAAACACTATGAACTACGGGTACTTGTGTTGACCTTTCAAATCTCTCGTTATGTTGTTCTCCACCCCATACGCTTTGTGTTGATTTACCTATCTGTTTTTGCATATTGACTCCTATCTTGCTGCATAATTATAAAAACTAGTGACACTAGTGTCACCCTATTCCTATTTTCAAGGCAGCGCTATAAAAAGCCTTTATCTTGAATACTAGCACTATGTATCAGTGTATAAAAAAATTAACCTGGTTAGCTACTAGGATATGTAAAAGTTTATATTAGTTACAAATCCTCATGAAGCTAAATATTATCCAGCTTCATGAGTGAGTATTACTTTACGGTCTTAGGTATGTGAAGCCAAGGTGCTGTAGATGAGATAACTCAGCAACACCACTCGGAACGATGTCAGAGTCGGCTACATCGTAGAGGTGTTCATCGACATTAATCTTCTTTCCTCTTACCGTATTAGCACACACCTTGAATGTAACGCCCTGGGACTTAAGTCCTGCGATCTTAGCTTGCATCTCTTCGGTAGCATTGCCTATAGGTAGTCCTGTATTGCCAGCTTCATCGGGTAGCAATAGTAGAGACAAGCCCTTGCCGTGCATAATAACTCTTAGGTCAAGGTTTTCAGCACCAACAGCGTTGATGTGGTTCTGAATATTCCTTAGGGCGCCACTCTGCCTTTTTGCCTGGTCATAATTTACGTGATACGCTATAAGCTGAGAGCCGTAACTACCAGCATGAGATACCGACATCATGCCGAAGCCTAGGGCAAAGGCAGTAAATAACGCAATTAAACCTTTATTTTTCATAAAATTTCTCCTTATTGTTGAAAAGATTTGAATACTATCAAATCGTAGTTTTAGTGTACTACTAATATTTATAAGTGTCAAAATATATTTACTTGAAATATAATTACTTACTCCAAGATTTAATTCTAATTGCTTGCTCAGAACTGTCACTGTCTATAGAGTATCTAGGCAGTTCATATATTGTGGTCGACTCTATGGATGTTCTAGCCCAGAGCGTTATAGATTTTGAAGGTGAGAGCTTAAGTTAAAAGAGTTGCACCAGTCTCTGTTCGTATAACCTTACCATCCTTTATTTCATGGTAAGCCAGAACTGCCTCCCTTGTATTGTCAGGGAAGTGGTATACAGCATGGTCTATAAGAACATCACTATTCTCATATAGGCAACGCATGTTATGAATTTCAAAGCTGTCATTGGCCATCATGCCTGCAAACATTTCTGCAGCCTCACTCCTACTCATACTGCTACCGTCCATGTGGCTCACAAATATGAAGTCGTCATGCAAAGTGTCATTGAATAGGTCAGCATCGTTATCCTCTATTGCTTTATTTCTTTGTTCATAAATAGACATAATATTAAGACTCCATATGGTTAGTTAAATTGATAAAATGAATTCTAACACATAACTTTATAGGCGAAATATGTATTCTTTTGCCTAACTATAATATTGGAAAACTATGCAATGGTTAAAGTAGCGGTTATTCAACAATCACCTGTCTTTCTTGATAAGGAAAAGACAATAAAAAAGGCCGTCAATTTAATAAAAGATGCCGCATCTTCTGGAGCTAATCTTGTAGTTTTTCCAGAGACATTTATACCGGGATATCCTGACTGGATATGGCGCCTTAGACCTCAAAATGATCAACAACTCAGCGAGGAAATACATGCACAATTGCTGGCTAACTCTGTAAACCTTAGTGCAGACGACATGAACCCGATATGTAGTAGTGCAAAAAAACATAACGTCACGGTTGTGTGCAATATCAACGAGCGTGACTCTGAAAATAGTCAAACAACAATATACAACACCAAGCTGATTATAGGTTCTGATGGCAAGATATTAAATAGACACCGGAAATTGATGCCAACAAACCCTGAAAGGATGGTGCATGGTTTTGGCGACGCGTCAGGTCTTAAGGTTGTTGATACTGATTGCGGCAAAGTTGGCGGACTTATTTGTTGGGAAAACTACATGCCGATGGCGAGGTATGCTTTATATGCACAAGGAGTGGAGATATATGTCGCTCCTACATGGGACTCAGGAGAGTCATGGATATCTTCAATGAGACATATTGCAAAGGAGGGTGCTTGCTGGGTGATTGGTAGCGGTAGTGCGATAAGAGCTAGCGATATTCCTGATAATTTTCCAGGAAAAGATACCTTGTACCCTGATCCAGATGAGTGGGTCAACGTAGGTGACTCTGTGGTCGTTGCACCTGGAGGTGATATAGTTGCTGGACCATTGACAAAAGAGCAGGGGATACTTTATGCAGATATAGATGTCAGTCAGTCATCAGCTGCACACAGAAAGCTTGACGTTGCTGGACATTACTCTAGGCCTGATATATTTAAGTTGCATATAGATACTTCACCACAAAGCCCTGTCAAGTTAGATTAACATTTTTCTTAGTTCCGCTATTATGATCTGGTACCCAGGTTTTATAGTTGAATAGTGGTAGGTTCAAGCTATTAACTGTACAATAGCTGTAATAGATTTAATTTACTATTAAACTATATTATGTCGGACCAGTTCTTAATATTCTCCTTACTAATACTAATATTTACTGTTTTCGCTTTAAATAGAGTTAGGTACGATATGGTTGCATTTGCTGCACTAATAATTGCAAGTGTAATTGGTCTAGTACCTACAAATGAAGTGTTCTTAGGGTTTGGACATCCAGCAGTTATTATAGTTGCGTTAGTTTTGATAATAAGTCGTGGGTTGGTATATTCTGGTGCGGTTGAATTAATTACACAACACCTCTCAAAATTCATTTCAAGTGTTACCTCCCATATTGTAATAATGGGGAGCGTATCAGCTTTATTGTCTAGCTTTATAAACAACATTGCCGCACTAGCAATAATGATGCCTGCCGACATTAGTATAAATAAAAAAGCTAAAAGGAATCCATCGAACACATTAATGCCTTTATCTTTTGCATCCATTTTGGGGGGCATGATAACTATGATTGGGACAGCACCTAACATAGTAATTGCTACTTATAGAGGAGAGGCTTTGGGAGAGCCATACGGAATGTTTGATTTTTTTTATGTCGGCATTATTGTAGCAATTGTAGGTGTCATATTTATATCCTTTATAGGGTGGCGACTAATACCAAACAGAACTAACCCACCAAATTACTCGGAAGCATTTGAAGAAACAAAGTACGTTGCAAACACAAAGATAACTAATACTTCAAATATATTAGGACAAAGAATTACCGAATTAAACATGCTATGTGACGATAACGGTATTAGTATTTTAGGGGTAATAAGAGATGGACAACTTTTTGAGGGGTCATTTCTTAATTTTATCTTGCAAAAAGACGACCTTTTAGTGCTGAATGGGCCAACTCAAGGGGTTGATCATTTTATAGCCAAAACAAAAACACAGTACACCACTGCCGGTGAACGAGAAATAGAAATTGGACAACAATCACTGGTAGAGGTTGTTGTTCCATTGAATGCTGTTGTTGTTGGTAAATCAGCAATCCAATTAGGGCTACTAAAGAATAAAAACACTTCATTGTTGGGAATCTCAAGAAGAGGAGAGTCTCTTATAGATAATGTTAGGAAAGCCAAGATTAAGGCAGGAGATGTCTTATTGCTTCATGGAAATAGCCAAGATATATCTGCCGTCATTGATTGGATTGAGTGCCTACCACTAGCTGATCGAGGTTTAGAAATCCCAGACCGCAAAAAAGCGTGGCAGGCTATTGCTATATTTGCAATTGCAATTGTTGCATCAGCGATGAATTTTGTTTACTTGCCGGTTGCCTTATCTGCTGTAATTATATGCTATCTAGCTTTCAAAATAGTTCCACCAGCAACTGTATATAAGTCTATTAATTGGCCAGTTATTGTTTTACTGGGCTCTATGATACCTATAGGGAATGCCCTTAATGATAGTGGTGGCGCTGCAACAATTGCTAGTGAAATAGTTGAACTTACCAGTGACTACTCTGCGGTTGTGGTTCTAACAATTATATTGATTATTACGATGACTCTATCTGACGTGTTAAATAACGTAGCAACGGTACTGATTGCTGCACCTATAAGTCTGGATATAGCGCAACGTTTAAATGCTAATCCAGATGCCTTTTTGATGGCAGTTGCTGTTGGGGCATCATGCGCTTTTTTAACCCCTATTGGGCATCAAAATAATTCCATAATATTAGGTCCTGGAGGTTATAAATTTAGCGATTACTGGCGCTGTGGTTTAGCCGTAGAATTAATCGTAGTCGCTGTAAGCGTCCCTTCAATCTTGGTTTTTTGGCCACTTTGATTTGATAAAGTGTTTTATTGTAAGTAATTACAATTCATTAACCGCCTCTCAAAGCTCTGTAAAATTAAACTGACACTTTTGGTGGGTTGAATTCACTACGAATATCTTCGATTATCTTTCGATTATCGCAGCCCGGCATATGATCATTCACTAATCCCATGGCCTGCATGAATGCGTATGCAGTTGTTGGGCCAAAGAATTTCCAGCCACGCTCTTTTAAGTCTTTACTCAAAAGCTGTGACGTTTTGGTGATACTAGGGATGGGGAAATTGTATTCACTCTTTCCGATGTGTGGTTCATCTGAGCTAGGTTCCCAGCTCCATATATAGGCAGCGACACTACCGAACTCCTCAACCATCTCAATTGCACGTGAGGCGTTATTGATTGTAGCCTCAATTTTTCCACGATGACGAATTATTCCCTTATTTTGAAGTAGGGCGGCTACATTGTTTTCATCAAATTTTGCAACCACATTGAAGTTGAAGTCGGCGAAAGATTGCCTAAAGTTTTGACGCTTTCTAAGAATGGTTAGCCATGACAAGCCTGATTGAAAACCTTCCAAACAAATCTTTTCAAATAACTGGTGATCATCATTAACAGGGCGACCCCATTCTTGGTCATGGTAATGAATGTAGTCCGAATTGTTGACACACCACCAGCAACGAGTTACTGCATCATTATCTGTATGCAAATATTGACTATTATGGTCAGCCATACTAGTTACCGATAGATTTCATAAAGTTGTCATAAATTTGTCTAGCACTTAGCATGCAGCTATCTATTGCTGCGTTCGATTCTTTTTTTAACATCTCAAGTCCGCTCTCTCCAAGGGTCGACTGCAGTGCGCTAGCGTAGGCAGTAACGGATCCCCAATTGTCAACGGTGTCTGGTTCAATCTCAACGTGATATTGCATAGACCATGCGTTATTACCAACCCTCATTGCCTGTACAGAGCATACATCTGATTTGGCTAATACAATTGCACCATCTGGTGGCTGAGCAACGCGTACAGAGTGCCACTGAAGGCACCTTTGTTTAGTTGGCACTCCCTGAAATAGTGGGTCAGCAACCCCCTCATTAGTAAGTTCAACTTCTAGTACACCTATCTCAGGCACCGGTTGAGGGCCGCAAGTCCCACCCAACGCGTCAGCTAGTAGTTGGTGTCCTAAGCACAGCCCAAGGTAGGGTTTTTTTAGCTCTAATACCCATCTCCTTATCGCTGACTTCTCGGCTACAAGCCATGGGCAGTCATCGATATCCCACACATCCATCGGCCCACCCATAACCCACAGAGCGTCATACTCCTTTAGGTCAGGTATTGCATCACCGCGATGTAGATTTATAGCATCCCAATCAATGCCATCTTCATAAAGAAACTGGCGCAATGACCCTGGATGTTCACAATCAATGTGCTGGAAAACAAGCAACCTCATAATGCCCACCTTTGTATTACTGATTACAGATTAAAGTACACAATATCATATCAACAATCAACGACAAGGTAACAAAGAGTTATAAAAAATACTAAGTTAGTGTGTTTTTATACTGAAAAAAATATAACTTTTTCTTCTTAAATATCCATATATTGTGTAAGATTGAGCTGTTAAAGTTTTATGGGGGAGTGTTATATGTCGGTAAGAATCACGTTTTCTGTATGTGCAGCTATTACCTTTTTATTTTCTATGGCATTTATATCTATACCAGAGTTTTTTACTATGAACGCTTTCCCAACAGCCGAGGGTAACGCAGTTGATGTTGGAGTAACCATGCGCTACGTTCTGGGAGGTGTTATATTCTCAGTGAGCTGTATATTGTTCCAGTCAAGAAATATAGAGGGTGCGAATAATCAAAGGTCAGTCCTTTTTGGGGCGGCTGTTGGTTTCGCTGCAGTCTGCAGTATGATTATTTTTGTTACATTTTTCCGTGGAGTTGCCGCTTCTGGGCCACCCATTATTGCAACAGGGCTGTGCTCTGTTCTTTGTTTTTTAGCTAGAAATAAGGTTAGGTAGTGTTCTAGTGCACTTTATAGGTTTCATTCTTTCATTAATCGAAAAATCATGAAAAAAATTGCATTTGGTGTTGCTCAAGAAAGCGATTCTAAAGTGCCCATGGGGGAGCAAGCTGCAGCTTTGTTTAAGAGACATACTGAGGCTGGCAATGGAAGGCGTGATTTTTCCAGTATTTTCAAATATTACAACAATGAGTAAACATGGTAATATTTGAGCTTATGTAGTATTGTATTTTATAAAATGCTATTACAGGTATAGTATTAAAGCGTAAGCCCAGAGAGATTAACCTAAAATCAATTGATGTGAGGAAGTTGATGATATCGATGAACAGAATCTAGCTACTACACCTTTGAAACTAGGATAGCGGTATTATGGGATAATTTGTTACAATATAAGGATAAAATAATGATTACTAGAAGGCAATTTTTTCACTCAATCGCTGTCGCTGCTGCATTACCTAAAACATTGATTTATGCAGCTAAAAAAACATTATTTCAAAATGAGTTTAAGGTACCCCCAATAGAAATAGGCAAAAGGCAAGGCAAGGATGTATATTTTGATTTAAATATTCAATCAGGTTATAGCCAGATTTTGCCAGAAGTTTCGACAAGGACTTTAGGCATAAACCAAGCATTTTTAGGCACAACTCTAAGAGCAAAAAAAGGTGATCGAGTCCATATTAATGTCAGTAATTCACTAAGTCGAACTACCACTTTGCACTGGCATGGAGTGAAACTGCCGGCTAAGGCAGATGGCGGCCCGCACCAGCCAATTCATCCTGGCAAAACATGGTTGAGCGAGTATGAAATTTTTCAGCCTGCAGCTACATTGTGGTATCACGCTCATCAAATGCACGAAACAGGTGAACAGGTTTACAACGGCCTTGCTGGTATGTTTATCATTGATGACGATGAATCTAAAGAGTTGGGATTGCCTTCTGAGTATGGAATTGATGATTTTCCAGTGATTATTCAAGATAAAGAAATAAATGATGATGGTTCTTTTGAATACATTGGTCGTTTTGACGTTCAAGCAGGCATGATGGGAAAGATGGGAGAAACTATTCTTGTCAATGGTATAACTAACTCATTATTGAGTGCACAAAAATCATTAATTCGATTGAGAATTTTGAATGGCTCTAATGCCCGGATTTATAATCTACAATTTGATGATAATCGCTCTTTTCAAATAATTGCTAGTGATGGAGGGCTTTTAGAAAAACCTGTTAGCGTGAATAATATTACTATAGCTCCTGCAGAGAGAATTGAGATTGTAGTTGATGTATCAGATGGTGCTAAACCTACATTGATTCACAGTGCCCAAATGGATGGGATGAGTAACATGAACTCTTCTGAAATGGGCTTTTTTGAAACAATTGCCATGTCCATTTTTGCAGATGATGAACCACCTAAAAACTATAATATTTTTCAAATTGATGCATCAAAATCGGTCCCTTCAAGTGCGACTGTACCCGACAAACTTAGTACTCATCAAGATATTTCTCAAGAGCCAATTGTTGAGCACAGGACTATGGTATTAAAAATGGAAGACGGTTCTCCATTTACTGTAATAGCTGCTGGCATATTTGGTTCCAAGGATTTAATGACAATTAATGACAAATCGATGGATATTAATCGCATTGATGAAGTGGTAAAAGCTGGCACAGTTGAGGTTTGGAAAATTGTTAATGATTCTATGATGGCACATCCTTTCCATATTCATAATGTCCAATTTAAAGTACTTAATAAAATGCATGGAATTAAAGGTCATGAATTAGGCTATAAAGATGTTGTACTGGTGCAACCTGGAGAGACGCTAGAAGTAATAATGAAGTTTCCTGACTTTAGTGACGATAGAACACCATACATGTACCACTGCCATATACTTGAGCATGAAGACAGAGGTATGATGGGGCAATTTGTAGTTGTGTAATGTTTATCTCGTATATTAATAAGTTAATGTTGAATAGTGGAACAGGTAATTCTTTGAAGTCTGAGGCTTGTGAAAACTAGTATTGGTGGAGATGGCGGGAATTGAATTAACTATATAAGTATTTGATTTTTAAATAAAAAATAAACTTAACTCTATAATTCTACTCACAATTATCGTAATTTTCGGTTTTATTCATATCCAGAAAGGTTTGCCGAATTATCATTAACAAGTATACTTTTGATGCATTTTTTCTGTGTGAATGTAATAATCATACAGCTTTAAGTCTGTCGCCGCATGCTCGTCTATAACAACTATTACATTATTGTGTTGCTGCAGAATGCTTCCTGGAATGAACGAAGATAATGGACCCTCAACGATATCTGCAACTACTTTACTTTTATGTTTACCAAGACCAAGAAGAAGAATTTTTTGAGATTCCATGATTGTTCCAATTCCCATAGTAATTGCCATAGAAGGTTGTAATTCATTTTCTTTAAAAAATCGTGCATTGTTTGAAATTGTATTTTTGGTGAGAGCCTTAACTCTTGTTCTTGAATTTAAACTAGATGTTGGTTCATTAAAACCAATATGTCCATTTGATCCGATTCCGAGTAATTGAAGATCAATTCCACCATGTTTCTTTATTTCTAACTCGAAATTAATACAGCTTAATTCATAATTACCATCAATACATTCTGGGATAAACGTGTTATGCTTATTAATATCAATGTGATTAAAGAGTTTTTGGTTCATATAGTATCGGTAGCTTTGACTATGGTTAGGCTTCAAGTCAATATATTCATCTAAATTAAACGAAGTAATATTTTGAAAGCTCAACTCTCTTTTACGATATTTTTCAATCAGTGCTTCATAGGTCAAAAGGACGGAGCTTCCAGTGGCTAATCCAAGAACGGAATTTTGTTTCGTCTTGACAAGGTTTGCAATAATATCAGCCGCAAAATTGCTTACCTCTTTCTCAGTTGGAAGGATTACTACTCTCACACAGTGTCCTTTTTTATTTGTTTTCCTGCGAGCCAAACATTGCGCACCTGAAAGCTCGAATCAAAGTGAGCAAGGTCTGCTCGATAACCTTGTTTTAATTGTCCAATATAGTGAGAAACCCCTAAATATTGAGCCGGATAAAGAGTTGCCATAGCAATTGCACTCTCTAGAGGTATATTACATTTTTGATAAGCATTTTTAATGGCATCAATTTGAGTAATTGAAGATCCAGCTAGTTTTCCTTCTGAATTAATAATGCGCCCATTAGATTCACTAACTATTTCATCATAAAGTTCAAAGGTGGGCTCACCATGATTAATTGTTGCCATAGAGTCTGATACAAAAAAAAGTTTTCCTTTGGGTTTTTGTTTGAAAGAGAGTCTAATTAGAGATGGATGAACGTGGCATAAATCAACAATAATGCTTGCAGATGTTTCATCAAAATCGAACGCAGATCCAACAACGCTTGGTTCCCTCGCTGAGATTTGACCCATAGCATTAAAGAGATGAGTGAAGCCATCTAATCCATACTTGATCGCTTCTTCGAGCTGATCATAACTGGCATCTGTATGCCCGGCTAGAATTTTAAAACCTAAAGATTTGAGGTGCTTTAACTGCTTAATTGAAATACATTCAGGAGCAAGGGTTAGCATCACTGGAAACTTGTCCAGTTTTTCAAATAGACTTAGGTAAGAAGCATTAATTGTGTTAATGTATTGTTTCTGGTGGATGCCACGATACTTTTCACTGAAAAATGGTCCTTCAATATGCAACCCTAGAAGTGAGTGATTTTTTTTAATTTCATTTGAGACTGTGTCGGCACATTGTTGAAGAATATTTATCGAGTCACTAATGACTGTTGGCATAATACTTGTGCTTCCAAAATATTGATGTGCTTCAATTATTGTATTGAGGCCCTCTTTATCTCGTGAATTATTAAATAGCTTACCACCACCACCATTAACCTGAAGATCAACAAACCCTGGCGATAAGATACCGCCATTTAACTTTTGGATTTTGAACTCTTTTGGAACATCTTTTACATTAACAATTCCAGCAATATTTGTACCTTCTATTAGGAGTGCTTTATTCTCGAAGAATTCTTCACCCGTAAAAAGCTTTGCTCCTATTAGTGCATTTTTCATCCTAATTCAACCACATAGTCATAGCGATCACCACGGTAATAGGATTGTGTATATTCAACCACTAGCCCTTTCTCATCTTTGCCCCTTCTTTCAACAAATAATATGGCACTACCTGGGCTTACTTCAAGCTTGTCGGCTAAATCATCATCAGCAATAATGGCATGAATATTCTGCTTTGCAGTAATAGGGTTCTTTTTTTTGGATTTTAGCAGTTCGTATAACGAGTTATCAATAGCCGATGTTATTGAAATTATTGAAGCAGGGATCACCGCGATTTCATAAAGTAGCGGTTCATTGACTAAGTATCGAACACGATTAAGTCTGTGCACAAAGTCACCTTCATTTAAATTTAAGATCAAAGCCTCCTTGGCAGAGGCCTTACCTTCCTCTCTAAGAATAATTCTTGAGTGAGACTCGAGACCTCTTTTTTTCATGTCTGCTGTGAAACTATTTAGCGAAGAAAGGTTTTTATGAAGAACAAGATCAACATTTTCAGCTACAACCGTTCCTGCGCCTTGCGTTTTTATTAGCATTCCAATATCCACAAGCTGATCAATTGCCTTACGTACAGTAATTCTAGACATTTTTAGGTTAGTAGCTAAATCTCTCTCGGGCATTAACGTATCACCTGGCTTTAAAAGACCCTCTTGAATCGCGCTATTAAGTGAGCGAGATAATTGTTTGTATAGAGATTCAAGGCTATCGCTAGACGGCCTTAAAAAATTAATTAAATTTTCAGTACTACCCATAATACTTTGTTTAGGTATTTAACAAATAAAATAGCTTAGATATAATAATTGGTATTTAATTGGTATCATTATAATCTATTCCTTTGATAAAAGTCAATATCTATAAAAAAAATAATATAGCGAAAAAATAATATATTGATCTATATCCTAATAAGACAATATTTGTTTAATAGAAGGGCTATAAGATGTAATTGAGCCTAATAAGAGATAATTAAAAAAAATTATTTGCTATTTAATTAATAACTGTTATATAATACCATTGTATTACCAATTAAAAACTAAACTAATTGCGAGCTAGCTGGTATGAAAGTAGTTTGCTTAAATATAGAAAACTTATGATGAGTGCAGCTGATTTTGTGATGGCAACATCTATCGATTTAGATAATTACTTTTGCTCAAAGCTTACTAATAATAGCAAAGAGTCAATAGAGAGTTTTTTGTTTTGTTTTAGTGTTCTAGCACCCATTAAGGCTATTGAAAATTGCAGCATATTTAATAGTACTGGCGGTTATACAGAAATCTCTCACTTTGAAGGGTTCACTTTAAAACCTGGAGAAGAATGGATTTTTAAATATGCCTATGAAGATTCTAGACACAAACCAATGAATCACAGATGGTCTCCCCAAGGCGGTTTTTTAAAACAAAACAATGGAGACATAATATATCTCGAAATGATTGATTTAGAGCTTAAAAGAAACTCCTCCGTGGCACCGATTTCTTATTTTTTGGAAGATAAATCAAATTATGAACCATTTAGATTGGTGCCACACCCTTTTTCATGGACTCCCAGCGCAGGTGTGTGTAATTTATCCACACCTATTAATGTAGTATTTGATGATAGTGAAATAATAATTAGTGCCTATAAATCAGCATCAGAACTTGGCAGCCGATTAAATCTTAATCTTTTTTCTGGCACTGCAAATGAAAAGAATGCAAAGGCAGATACTTCAGTAAAGCTTAAACTTCAAGACCTTTCAGATGACTCTTCATACCAAATTACTATCACCAGTTATGATATCGAAATTACAGCTGGAGATGAGGTAGGCTTTCATTATGCTCTTGTTTCTTTGATGCAATTAGCGCAAACATATCATAAATTAATACCATGCGGCACCATCTTAGATAAGCCTCGTTTTAGTTGGAGAGGACAACATTTAGATACAGTTAGGCATTTTTACTCGGTCAACAGTTTATTGAAATTACTTGATTTAATGAGTCTCTTTAAGCTCAACAAATTTCATTGGCATGGGGTGGATGACGAAGCCTTTCGTTTCAAATTAGATAGACATCCAGAAATTGCCACTGCAACTGCTAAAAGAGGAAATAATTTGTTAGTGCCTCCTGTTTTTGGCTCTGGACCAGATGCAACTGGCGATTGTTATGATAGGGATGATATTCATAGAGTCATCAATAGGGCATCAGCTAACCATATTGAAGTAATGCCTGAATTTGATTTGCCTGGACATAACATGTCTTTAGTTAATCTATTCCCAAGCATGCGTGACCCTGAAGATAAAAGCTATGAGGTCTCAGTTCAGGGTTACTCAGAAAATACAGTAAATCCTGCAATGCCTGATACTTTTAAGATTATTGAGCCATTAATTGATGATTTATGTGACATGTTTCCGGGTGATTATATTCATTTAGGCGGTGATGAGATTGCACCAGGGGCTTGGAAACAATCTCCTGCAATTAGAGATTTGAAGGGAAAGCATAATCTTAACAATAGTAAAGATGTCGCTTCTTGGTTTATTAATAAGCTTTCTAAGAGAGTAGAGCTTAATAATAAAAAAACAGCTTCTTGGCAGGAGGCTGAAGATGGCCAGCATCACGATGATAAATCAGATAAGCTGTTATTTTGTTGGCAAAATCTAGAGTCTGGTATTAATTTAGCAAGAGAGGGTTATAAAGTAGTATTGTGTCCAGCTGAGCACATTTATTTTGATATGGCGCAGAGTGCTAATTATGCAGATCGTGGTGCAAATTGGGCAGCAGTGGTGCCTTTTGAGAGTACTGTAAATTGGCAAATTACTCCTAAAAATGAGCCAGAACTTGAATCAAACATACAGGGAATTCAAGGTCATCTTTGGTGCGAAACGATTCTCAAGGATAGCGACATGGAGTCAATGTTATGCCCAAGAATTCTGGGGCTATCAGAGAGTGCATGGACGAGTGATGCAAACAAACTAAAAGGCTCTGAGTTGGGTGATTTAGCTAAAAAAAGCTTTAGAGAATTGTTTGATAGGATTGGATGGGACTATTATAAAGCTGAGAATTTCGATATGACGTCAGATCCAACAACGAATGATGAGGCTTTGGCCAGTGAGTAATTTGATACAAAAGCTTAAACCAAAAACTAAAGCACAAACAACAACGCTTTTTGCGTGGTTATTAATTGCTCCTGCTACATTGGTTATGTTATTAGTTGTTGTTTGGCCTTTGTATGAAACGTTTCGCTTGTCGTTTACCAACTCAAATCTTGGAACTTTGATGGGTGGAGCTGATTATGTTGGTTGGGAGAATTATGAGAAAGCAATAGGAGGTCGAAAGTTCCCTGCTATCGTAACTCGAACTTTTTATTGGATGTTTCTATCTGTTGGTTTGAAAATAATTTTAGGTTTGATTGGGGCAACATTATTAGCAAGTAATATAAGAGCAAGAGGGATTTTTCGTGCATTAGTTATGCCTCCATGGA
>LWDU01041326.1_pt1 | contig 47963 bp, 30 predicted proteins | sample 727161 | NCBI WGS metagenome assembly LWDU01 (sample SAMN04566230, study PRJNA314399) | hydrothermal vent metagenome | isolation source: deep sea hydrothermal plume seawater | place: Mexico: Gulf of California, Guaymas Basin | collected 2004-07-11
GGTACATGAGCTGGGTTCAGAACGTCGTGAGACAGTTCGGTCTGTATCCGTCGTGGGCGTTGGAGTATTGAGGAGAGCCTTCCCTAGTACGAGAGGACCGGGAAGGACTGACCACTAGTGTACCGGTTGTCGCGCCAGCGGCATCGCCGGGTAGCTACGTCGGGACAGGATAACCGCTGAAAGCATCTAAGCGGGAAGCCCCCTCCAAGATGAGCACTCCCAGGGTCTTCGGACCCTCAGAAGGGCTGTACGAGACTAGTACGTTGATAGGCGGCAGGTGGAAGCGTGGTAACATGTGAAGCCGAGCCGTACTAATCGCCCGTGAGGTTTGACCGACTGCTACCCCAGTCACTCCATGCCAATTTGTTATTTCAAGTTGGCGACCATCACAGAAGGCTTTTCCACTCGACCTCTGTTATCGACTAGTACCGCAAGGGATCAGTCGCATAGAAATATGCGACTGGTCGCAGCGGTCTGCTGCTTGTCGGTGGCTATAGCGTAGAGGCTACACCCGTTCCCATCCCGAACACGGCCGTTAAGCTCTACTGCGCGGATGGTACTGCCGGGGTCGCCCGGTGGGAGAGTACGTCGCTGCCGGCTTTATTCAAGTGGCCCGTCCGAGTTTGTCGGACGGGCCATTTTCTATTCAAGTAAGGAGTGTGCTCAGGGCCTAGTCAGCATTCAGCCAATTGATTGACGGGAGCTATGGGGGTTAAGCTGCCCTCAACCCATAGTCTGAATGGAATAGGATGAGTGCGGCATTGTAGTTCGGGACCAGGAGAACACTGATAGCGTGAAAGCGAATGTTTCTTGACTGAAGATCCCATCTCGGCTGAAGAGTCGAATCCTGTGGAAGTAGCCCGAACAGGCTACGTGACGCTCGTAGGTCGTCCGAATGCGGGCAAGTCAACACTCCTCAATCAACTTGTTGGAGAGCACCTCTCTATAGTCACACCTAAGGCACAGACTACTTGGCAACGTGTGACCGGGATACTCTCAGTTGGAACCGACCAGATAATCTTTCTAGACACTCCAGGGTTGCTTGAAGCGAAGGACATGCTTCAGCGTGCAATGCTTGGAGCTGCACTAGAAGCTCTGGCTGAGGCTGATATCACCATACTGTTAATTGACTCGACTACTAAACCTAACTCGCGTGAGACAGCTTCAACTATCGAAACTCTTAGCGAAAGCAGCGCTCCCCTGCATATAGCCTTGAATAAGGTAGACATCGCCGATGAAGAAGCCATCCGAGCTTGGGAAGCCTGGGCTGACAGGGAGCTCTCCGGATCGGTATACAGGCTTTCTTCCCTTACCGGGGAAGGCGGCGAGGCACTGCTAGAGGGGCTGCGTGCAGATCTGCCCGTCGGGCCTTTTCTGTATCCCGAAGAAGATATTGCTTCGGATCCGGTTCGCTTCTTTGTAGCGGAACTGGTACGGGAAACGATCTTCGAGCTCTATCACCAAGAGGTCCCCTACTCGACGTTCTGTCACGTAGAAGAATTCCGAGAAGATCAAGATCCGGTCTATGTACAAGTCCAAATCTTTGTGGAGAGAGAATCACAGAAAGGGATTCTTATCGGAAAGAAGGGAAGAGCCATCCGGGAGCTTGGTGAAATGGCAAGGATGAAGATCGAGCACTTCATCGACATGCGGGTGTACCTGGACCTATGGGTCAAGCCATTAAAAGCGTGGCGGAAGAACAGGGGCCATTTGAACCGGCTTGGCTTCCGATTACCCGAAAGTGATGAACCGAGTGCATCCTAAAACTCTATTGGTAGCATTTTTATCTCGACTACCCGAGTTCACGCCTCGGAGTGGCCCTCAAGTGATGAGGCAGAGGGTCCTATTTGTTATACTCCTCAGGTCATGAAACCAAATGATCAAGCTGCTACGGATCGTGTGATACGGGCGCTTGCAGAATCGAAGCGTGGCCCACTCAAGCCGAAGGAGTTAGCACGAAAGTTAGGGGTCCCTTCAAACGAATATCATAGCTTCAAGCGGTTCCTGACATCACTTGAGAAAGCGGGTAAGATCCAACGGGTTAAGGGCCACCGGTTTGTTGTGCCGGAAAGTGTCGGACTTGAGGCCGGTATTATAGTGCTAACACGGGCCGGGGACGGCTTTGTCAGGTTAGACTCGGGTTCCAAAGATGTGTTTATAGGAGCGAGGCACCTTAATACCGCGATGGATGGCGACCGAGTATTAACTCGGATCGAGTCGCGCAGGCGTGGCCGGAGTCCTGAAGGAGTTGTAGTCAGTGTCCTTGATCGTGCTCGTGACACGATTGTGGGAACGTTCCGGCACTCCAAGCGCAGGAGTACCGTAATCCCGTTGGACTCGAAGCTCATAAAGGAAATTGTCATCTCTTCAGGCCACTCCGCTGGTGCAGATGAAGGGGACGTCGTAGTTGTGCTCCTCGATTCATACGGCGAAGGCGGCGCAAGAGTTTCCGGTAAAGTCGAGACGGTTCTGGGAAAGCTCACGGATCCGGGCGTAGATGTGTTGGCCGTGGCCCACGGGTTCGCGCTTTCCTTCGATTTTCCCGCCGATGTTACTGCCGCTGCCGAAAGGGCTGCCCGGGAATGTATGGCCGATCCTGGTCTCAAGCGGGCAGACCGCACCGACCTCTGTATTTTCACGATCGACCCGGCGGAGGCCAAAGATCATGATGACGGACTTTCGGTTGTCGCCCTGGGGCAGGGTCGCTTTGAAGTCGGTGTGCATATCGCTGATGTATCCCACTTTGTTCGTGAGTCGGATCTAGTCGATGTAGAAGCTCTATCAAGAGCTACGAGTGTCTACTTGGTAGACCGTACAATCCCGATGTTACCGGATGTCCTTTCCTCTGATGTTTGCTCTCTGAGATCTGGGGTTGAGCGTTTCACTTTATCACTATTCATAGAGTTGGATCAGGCTGGCAGGGTTTATCGGCACCGCTATGAGCGCGCATGTGTTCGTAGCCGTGGTCAATTCTCGTACGAGCAAGTGCAGAGTGTTCTGGATGGATCTGCTGGCATCAGCGAGGACATAGACCAAGCGCTCCACACCCTTGATGATCTAGCTAGATCTCTAAGAAAGGTAAGGGCCGATCGTGGAGCATTAGACCTGAACATTCCCGAAGCGAAGGTAGTATTGGACGAAAAAGGGTATCCGGTTGACATACAACGTAGCCAGCGCCTCGAGAGTCATCGGCTTGTGGAAGACTTCATGATACTAGCAAATGAGGTCGTAGCGGCTGACATGGAAACCAGAGAACTCTTTGCTATTTATCGGATCCACGAACCTCCGATGAGAGAGAGCACAGAGGGACTACGCGAACTCCTTACCCGAGTTGGGTACGGACTTCCCAAGCGGAGATCTCTCAAACCCAAGGACCTTCAACGACTGCTTGACCAGGTACGAGATCGTCCTGTGGAAGCTCTCATATCAAGAGTGGTACTCCGGTCGCTCTCGAAGGCCCGATACGATACTCGAAATCTCAGTCACTTCGGCCTTGCATCACCAGCATATCTACACTTCACTAGCCCTATCCGTCGCTATCCAGACCTTATGGTTCATCGTGAAGTGATCCGGTCGTTCATTCTCGAAGAAGAAAACATTCGTCCAGATCTCGAGACACTACAGTCGATTGCTGAGCATTCAAGCTTAAGGGAAAAGGAAGCCGCCGAAGCAGAGAGAGCCTCTGTCGATTTGAAGAAAGTGGAATTTATGGAAAAGCATCTCGGGGAAGAATTTATCGGCCAGATATCTGGGGTTGCAGCCTTCGGATTTTTTGTGACACTCGATACATACTTTGTTGATGGGTTAGTTCACGTAAACAGCTTAAGAGACGACTCTTATCGACTTGACCGTGATGCGCACGCTATCATTGGTGAACGGGGGCAGCGTCAGTACCGCATTGGAGACCGCGTACGCGTCCAATGCTCACGGGTCGACAAAGAGGCTCGACATGTGGATTTTTCGCTAGTCCAAAAAATGGCATGGAAAGATTGACTTGGTGATCAAAAGCAGGATACCCTCACAAACCCCAGTTAAATGGCAACACTAGAATACAGTGCTACTCCATTTTTTCTGCTCAGAATCAGTTGGGCATTTCCTAATGCACGTTACTTAGAGGCATCACTAACACGATGAATAGGGAGCAACTTCAACAGCTCGGGGAGCTTGATCGTAGGGTCCAGGAGCTTAGGGGGTACCTTTGACCTGGAATCACGCCAAGAGCGTTTAAGCGTTCTAGATCAGGAGATGGTCCAGCCAGGTTTTTGGGATAGTCAAGACCAAGCAAAAGCCACAATCGATGAATCAAACCGTCTCAAGGGATGGATTGATCCCTGGTCGAGCTTAGATGCTCGAGTTTCTGAGTTGACCGCGTTGGTCGAACTTCTAGAAGAAGAGGAGGACGCTGAGCTCGACGCGGAGTTTACGCGCGGTCTTGCTTCAGTCGAGAAAGATCTAGAGGTGCTTGAGGTCAGGACGATGCTTCAAGGTGAGGACGACCACCGAGACGCGATTGTGACAATCCATCCAGGTGCTGGAGGATTAGAATCACAGGATTGGGCGGGGATGCTCATGCGTATGTATACGCGGTGGTCTGAGCGGCGAGGATTTGGAGTTGAGGTGTTGGATCTCCAGCCGGCGGAGGAGGGCGGAATCAAGAGTGCGACGCTTGAGATTAAGGGCGAGTGTGCCTACGGATATCTTAAAGCAGAAGGCGGCGTACATCGCCTTGTTCGCATCTCTCCTTTCGACCAGCAGTCGCGACGTCACACGTCCTTTGCAAGCGTATTCATATACCAGCTCGTTGAGGATGGTATCGAGATTGACATTGATGAGTCAGAGCTTCGCATTGATACCTATAGAGCTTCTGGCGCCGGTGGACAGCATGTGAATAAGACGGACTCAGCTGTGAGGATCACACATGAGCCGACCGGTATTGTTGCAACATGTCAACAAGAGCGCTCTCAGCATAAGAACAGAAGCACGGCCATGAAGATGCTTAGGGCCGCACTGTATCAGCATGCTCTGCAGGAACAAGAGCGCGAGCGCGCAGTACTCGAAGCGACCAAGACTGAAATAGGGTTCGGAAATCAGATTAGGTCTTATGTATTTCAACCCTACACTATGGTTAATGATCATCGCACAGAACTCAAAATCACTGACGTGCAGGGAGTTATGGATGGTAATCTTGATCCATTTATTGAGGCATACTTAAAAAAGATTGGTGCGACCTCTGCGGCCTAGTAGCACTGGAGATATATGGACGACTTAAATCAGATTTTACGGGCGCGGCACGAAAAGCTAGATGCCCTTAAAGAGAAAGGAATCGAGCCGTTCGCTCACAGTTATATCCCTTCCCACCGATCCAATGAAGTCATCGTGGGTTTCGAGGAGCTAGAAGCTCAGGAACGTTTGGGAGAGAGAGGTGAGGGTGAGCATTCTTCGGTTGCTGGCAGGATCTTGAGTTGGAGGGATCACGGAAAAAGTCACTTTGCTCATGTCGGAGACGCAGGTGGATCAATTCAGGTTTACTTCAAGAGCGATCTTATTGGCGATGAGCGTTTTGAGGAACTGAACCTTCTTGACCTCGGAGATTGGATCGGTGTTGAGGGGCCAGCTTTCCGAACTCGAACGGGGGAGATCACGATTCGAGCGGAGTCCTACACTCTCCTGACTAAGTCACTGAGACCGCTGCCTTTTGGTAAGACTGAAGAAAATACTGAGACTGGAGAGAGGATTGAACATTCTGGATTTGCTGATCCAGAGACTCGTTACCGGCAGCGCTACGCAGATCTTGCTGTGCACCCTGATCTCAGGAATGTGTTCGAGACGCGTACCAAGATTATCCGATCGCTTCGGAGTTTCTTGGACTCTGAAAAGTTCCTAGAAGTCGAGACTCCTGTCCTTCAGCCTCTGTATGGTGGCGCATCGGCTAAGCCATTTGTAACCCATCATGAAGCTCTAGGGCTGACCATGTACCTCCGTATTGCAGATGAGCTCTATCTGAAGCGCCTCTTAGTAGGTGGGCTTGATCGGGTATATGAGATTTCAAAGGATTTCCGCAACGAAGGCTTGAGTCGGGTCCACAATCCGGAGTTTACGATGCTTGAGTGGTATCAGGCATTCACTGACTACAATGACCAGATGGTTTTGGTTGAGCGTATTGTCGGTCATGTGCTTGATGAAGTGGTGAGCAGTAGAGAATTAAGATATGGGAACGATATGATTTCGTTTGAACCGCCTTTCCCACGGATATCTTTGGTAGGTGCTTTGTCAGAGGCTCTCGGAGTGGATGTCTTCCATTTAGAAGATGAGGCGTTACGGGAGAGGGCGAAGGCTCTGGGACTAGACGATCTTGATATAGCGGGGCGGGGCAAGCTGATCGATAAACTTTTCGGTGCTCTGGTTGAGCCAGATCTAGTGCAACCAACATTCGTTATAGACCACCCAAAGGAATTGAGTCCACTTGCGAAGGAACATCGATTGGATTCACGACTGACTGAGCGGTTTGAACTCTACGTCGGTCGGGTTGAGCTATGTAATGGCTTCTCTGAACTAAATGATCCCTTGGATCAAAGAGCCCGTTTCGAGGCGCAAGCTGAGCTACGTGATGCCGGGGATGATGAGGCACAACAGATTGATGATGACTACGTGCGTGCCTTGGAGTATGGGATGCCACCAACAGGTGGTGTTGGATTGGGGGTGGATCGCTTTGTCATGATGATTACTGACCAGCCCTCAATCCGGGATGTCATACTGTTCCCGATTCTAAGGCCAGAGGAGTGACCGGCTTGCGCCGCCAGGATCATCGTGATCGTCTGTACTGGTTCATTGCACGGCACTACCTCAGAGCCGGAAGGGGTCGCGGGCTCTTATCTCTTATCACCTGGATCGCTCTGGGGGGGGTAATAGTCGGAGTAACTGCGCTTGTCGTTGTGATAAGCGTAATGAGTGGCATGCAGAAGGATCTACAAGCCAAGATTCTAGAATCAACGCCCCACATTACCGTACTTGAGTCCGGCACAACGCTTCGGCTCCACGAATGGGAAGAAGTAGTCGATTTGGTTATGGAAGTGGATGGGGTTGTGGGGGCTGCGCCTTTTGTTCTCTCACAAGTTTCCGTGGCTCGTACCGGCACTGATGGTTTTTACCCTCAGTCAGCGAATCTATACGGAATTTCAATTGATACCGGGCGAGTCGCACCAACTGAAATGGAACGTCAGATCGTAGAGGGGATCTATAACCTTACGCTGCCCGAATCCGGCTTATCCCCCCTATTGATGGGTGTGGGATTGGCGGATCGCATGCAGCTCTTTGAGGGAGACACACTGCTGGTCATCTCATTCGAGAATCTCAAGATGGACATTCTAGGTGGGCTTAACCCGACTATGCGGCAGTTTGAAGTAACGGGTGTTTTCACAACCGGCATGTACGACTATGACATGCAGAACGTGTATACCACCCTAGAGGCAGCTCAGGAACTTGTCGGGATCACAAATCCTGGTGTTGTCGGCGGGGTCGGGATAAGAACCAGACAGCCTGAACTCGCAGATGAGGTTCGCGGAAAGATTCAAGAGTCATTGGGTTTTCCTTTTTATGCACAATCTTGGATGACAACGAACAGGGCCCTATTCAGTGCCCTCCGCCTCGAAAAGATCGCCATGGGTTTAATCCTCGGTCTCATTGTGCTTGTTGCCGCCTTCAACATCGTGAGTACGCTTGTGATGGTTGTTGCAGATCGGACACGAGAGATTGGTATCCTCAAGGCGATGGGTATGACACGTAGCGGTATCATGCGAGTCTTTGTGTTGCAGGGTGCGTGGATTGGAATCGTAGGGACAGTGGTCGGTACCCTGTGTGGGGTTATTCTAGCCCTCCTGATCGGACATTTTGAGATTATTCGGATACCTCCAGATGTTTACTTCGTTGATCACCTACCGGTATCTCTGAACTTGTTTGATGTATTAGGAATTGTCGTAGCCAGTGTCACGATCGCTTTTGTGGCCACGATCTACCCAGCATGGAAGGCTTCCAGATTGGAACCAGTGGATGCTATTCGGCATGAATAATAAGGCATCTACTAGGCGCCCTGTTCTCAGCGCAAGGAATGTGCAGAAGAGCTTTGTTGGAGGTGACGGCACCCGACTAGACATACTATTGGGCATTGATCTGGATGTCGGCTCGGGAGAACGCATAGCGATCACTGGAGCAAGTGGTACAGGAAAGTCTACGCTCCTCCATATCCTCGGATCTCTAGACTGCCCATCCTCAGGTCAAATACTTGTTGATAGCAAGGCGGTCTCGGAGTTGTCCGAGGATGAGTTAGCAGAGATGAGGAACCACTATGTGGGCTTCGTTTTTCAGTTTCACCATCTGCTCCGTGAATTTACGGCTCTTGAGAACGTGATGATGCCTGCCCTGATAGCTGGCGTGGCACGATCAGAAGCTCGTGATAGATCCAGAGAGCTCCTAGAAGAGGTTGGAGTAATCGGCCGAGAATCACACAAACCGCGGCAACTATCTGGTGGTGAGCAACAGCGAGTAGCAGTTGCGAGAGCGCTGGTTAACCAGCCGCTTGTTTTGCTTGCTGATGAGCCATCCGGGAATCTTGATACCCAGACGAGTCAGCGTTTGCACGATCTCATTTTCGAGCTTCGAACAGGGCGTGAACTTTCAATGGTAGTGGTTACTCATAACTTGGATTTAGCACGTAGGGCAGATCGTGTGCTCATTTTACAAGAAGGACGACTCGAACTGGCAGCTAAGGAGTAGCCCAGGGCCATGAGATTGAATCACCAAGGCCTACGTACCATTTCCTCAGAGGGCTTATAATTAACTATGCCCGATGACCTCTGCGACAACTGCGGATCTAAGCCAGCAACGGTTAACCTCACACAGATAGAGAACAATGAGATGTTCTCATACCATCTATGTGAGGATTGCGCTGCCCAAAAAGGACTGGAAGCAACTACTGAGCCTCCAACCTCTCCTCTCCCGGATTTTCTTGCCCAAATAGGCGATGAGCCCAGGGAAGAAGAAACTTCCGATAGCGAATGTTCATTCTGTGGATTGACATTCACTGCTTTCCGTGAGACTGGTCGGCTCGGGTGTCCGCACTGCTACCAAACTTTTGAGTCGCATTTGCGCCGACTACTCCGACGAGTTCACGGAGGCACCAAGCATGTCGGGAAAATTTACTTGCCACCAGACCCAACTGTGTCTGAGATAGAGAAGCGGATGGAGGCGCTGCGCAGAAAGCTCAACAGGGCAGTAGAGGTAGAGGATTTCGAGCGAGCTGCAGAGCTAAGAGATAAAATACGTTCATTAGAACCGGTATGATAAGCATGTTGCCTCTTAAGAGCTTTTCTGTGTAGGTGATGAACGATTTTACCACGATTCCGGACTACGGGTTGAGCTGGCTAGAGGCTAGCGGTGACCATTCGGATATTGTGCTTTCAACCCGAGTACGCCTAGCTCGGAATCTTCAGGGTCATGCCTTTGGAGTCCGGGCCCGTGTAAATGACCGACAGGCTGTACTGGCCAATTTCAAAGAGGTTTTTGCACGTTCTGAAAGCTTGATGAAGGGCACATTACTTGAAATGAAGGATTTGGGCCCCAGGGCCAGACGTATTCTTCTAGAGCGACGATTGGTGACCAGCGATCTGCTTGGAAAAACTGAAGGTGATCCACCAACCGGAACAGCCGTTCATGTTTCACACCGTGACCCTCTTAGCGTGATGGTCAATGAGGAGGATCATCTTCGAGTACAGAGCCTGCTTTCAGGGCTCCGAATTCAGGAGTCCTGGGAAATTGTAGATTCTCTTGATGAGGAGTTGGGTCAGGAGTTGCCTTATGCATTTCACCATGAATTTGGGTTTCTTACGAGTTGTCCGACCAATGTGGGCTCGGGACTTCGAGCCTCGGTCTTCATGCACTTACCGGGTCTTGTGCTTACTAAAGAGATCGGAAAAGTGCTGCAGGGCTTAACTCAAGTTGGATTGACTTTCAGGGGCCTCTACGGTGAGGGTTCGGAGGTTGTCGGCAACTTCTTTCAGGTTTCGAACCAAACTACCCTGGGGAAGAGTGAGGAGGACCTAGTTGATCATCTCGATAAAATTGTCAGACAGGTCATCCAGTATGAAATGCAGGCCAGGCAGGTACTTTTAAGAGACGCACGGGGCGTGACGGAGGATAAAATATGGAGGGCTTATGGCCTATTGCGTTATGCCAGGGCTCTATCCTTCGAAGAACTGATGAATTTATTATCAGGGGTGCGCCTTGGATTGAGTCTGAAACTACTCCCGGAACTCCGTGTATACACTCTGAACAAAATGATGATATTTACGCAGTCTGCCCACTTAGAGCAGGCTGTAGGGCGAGATTTGGGATCAGAGGAAAGAGATTCTCATCGGGCCGCGTATGTGAGACGGATCCTTACCTCAGAAGGTGATGTGACAGCGAATTCGTGATGGTAAAACTAGAATGCTCAGACTAAACAATCCTGATTTACGATGAACTACAACTTCACTGACCGGGTCCGAAAAGTTTTGGCTATGGCTCGCGAAGAAGCGATCCGTTTACAGCACGATTATGTTGGAACTGAGCATATCCTGCTCGGCTTGATCCGTGAAGGTGATGGTGTAGCATCGGCAGTGCTCATTACTCTCACTGTTGACCTTGAGCAGATTCACGAACGTGTAGAGGAGTCAGTCCGGAAGGGAAAGGCGACAATAGCGCTTGGAGAACTTCCCTATACTTCTCGTGCGAAGAAGGTTCTTGAGTTTGCGATGTCCGAAGCTCGGGATTTCAACCATTCATACGTGGGGACTGAACATCTGCTGCTGGGTCTTCTGCGAGAAGAGAAAGGTATTGCAGCTCAAGTCCTGAACTCGCTTGGTGTAACGCTCGAAGAGGCTCGAGGAGAGACCCTCAAGGTACTAGGGTCTTCAGATGCAGAGACATCTGAGCCGGCAGGGATCGGTGGTGGGGGAAGTGCTGCATCTCCTGGGCAAGACGATAAGAAATCTAAGACTCCTGCTCTTGATCATTTTTGCAGAGATCTTACTGAGCTCGCTCGGAAGAATGAACTTGATCCAACCATTGGCCGAGAAGCTGAAATTGAAAGGACTATTGAGATCCTTTGTCGGAGGAAGAAGAACAATCCCGTTCTAATTGGAGAACCGGGAGTGGGTAAGACCGCCATTGTCGAGGGCCTCTCACAATTAGTTGCGAGTGGTGAAATTACAGATGCACTTAAGGACTACAGGGTCCTTGCACTAGACATGGCTGCGGTAATTGCGGGCACCAAGTACCGTGGCCAATTCGAAGAGCGGCTGAAGGCAGTAATGAATGAAATTCAACAGGCTCAAACGGTAATTTTATTTATCGATGAGATGCATACATTGGTTGGTGCGGGAGCGGCTGAAGGAGCCATTGATGCCTCTAATATGCTTAAGCCTGCACTCGCCCGAGGTGAACTCCAATGTATTGGAGCCTCAACCCTAAATGAATACAGGAAATATATTGAGAAGGATGGGGCACTAGAACGGCGTTTCCAGCCGGTGATTGTGGATCCCCCTGTAGTTGAAGAAACAATCGAGATACTCCGGGGTCTGCGGGGTCACTACGAGGACCATCATCGCATCGTGATTCCTGATGATACACTTGAACATGCAGCTAAGCTTGCTGACCGCTACATCACGGATCGCTTCCTTCCCGATAAGGCGATTGATGTCATTGATGAAGCGGGTGCTCGTGCCCGAATTGCGAGCCAGGTCCCTCCACCTGAGGTTGAAGGGCTCAAGGATCAACTTGCTGAGATTGGACAGAAGAAGGAAACAGCGATTGGTGATCAAGATTTCGAACGGGCTGCTGAGCTTCGTGATGAAGAACGAGAATTTAGTAAGCTGATTCGAGCAAGGCAGGAAGAGTGGGAAGAGGAAAGAAAGCAGCACCGGCCGGAAATTTCTCCTGATGATGTAGCGTTTATTGTTAGTCGGTGGACGGGAATCCCCGTAACGAAGATTCGCCAGACAGAATTAGATCGACTAGTCCATATGGAAGATGAGCTCCACAAGAGAATTGTCGGTCAACAAGATGCGATTGAAGCTGTCAGTCGAGCGATTCGCAGGAGTCGTGCAGGGCTCAAGGATCCCCGAAGGCCGATCGGCTCTTTCATTTTTTCTGGACCGACAGGTGTAGGAAAGACAGAGCTTGGACGCGCACTTGCGGAATTCCTGTTTGCGGACTCTGAAGCTCTGATTCGGGTCGACATGAGTGAATACATGGAGAAGTTTTCTGTTTCACGCCTGATCGGAGCACCTCCGGGATATGTGGGCTACGAGGACTCTGGCGCACTCACCAAGGCCGTTCGCAGACGGCCATACTCAGTAGTGCTGCTAGACGAAATTGAGAAGGCGCATCCAGACGTATTCAACATCTTGTTACAGGTACTTGACGAAGGCCATCTGACGGACAATTACGGCCGTGTGATCGACTTCAAGAACACTGTGCTCATAATGACATCGAATCTTGGGGCACGAGATATTTCAAAAGGACGAGGGCTTGGCTTTCAGACAGGTGATGCAAAATCAAGCTATGAAATAATGAAGGATAAGGTTCAGAGAGAGATCGAGCGGGCTTTTAATCCGGAATTCTTGAATCGGGTAGACGATACAATTGTGTTTCACCCACTCTCGAAAGACGAGATTGCCCAAATCGTTAGCATACTCCTCGCTGATGTACGGAATCGCCTAGCGGAAGAGGATATGACGCTAACCCTAAATGAAGCAGCGATTCAATTTCTAGTAGAAAAAGGGTATGACGAGAAATTCGGAGCGCGTCCTCTAAAACGAGCGATACAGCGTTTCCTAGAGGATGCGCTTTCGGAGAAGATTCTCATGGCCGAATTCAGCGCGGGTGATGAAATTGAAGTGGATATAGATCCCTCAGGGGTGGAACTCATGCTCCGAACGGAGCCTGCAACTAAGACGTGATTCAACACAACCTTAGAAGGCTACTTGCTCTTGTGAAGGCCACCGCAGTAGCGGCGGCCTTCTTCACGGTTGTACTTACGGCTTCCCCTGAGATGCTGTCTGGATGGCAGGGACAGCAAGGCATCGTTTCGGTTGACACTGTAATAGTTGAGGGGGCCTCTCAGCGTGTCCAAGCGCAAAGCGTCTCTGGTATATTCGGTGTTCAAGCGGGCTCAGAGATTACTTACAGGGATATTCAACGCGGCATCAAAGCGTTACACGCGACCGGTCAATTTAGTGATATTGTTGTTCGTGCGAGGGGCACCTCACCGGTCGAACTTGTAGTCCAGGTTGAAGAATATCCCCGTGTTCGTTCGGTCCAGATCAACGGCCTTGAAAGTCTTTCAGCCCGGCAAGTTCGAGATACTACAAATCTTGAGGCAGGCTTCCCATTAAATCGGCAGAGAATCCTGGACGCGAAAGCTTATGTCCGTCAAGAATTGTCAAGTAAGGGAATTGCGTTCGCTCAGATTGAGGAACGGCTGATCCCAGTTGCTGACGGATTTAATGAGGTTGATCTGATACTAGACGTTATTGAAGGGCAACGCGTCACTGTGTCGCGTGTAGAGTTTATCGGTAACGAAGGGATCGTCGAGGATGAATTACATGGAGCAATGTCAACGAAATCCGAAGGTTTTTGGTGGTTCCGTTCCGGTGCTTTTGAAGCATCGATGCTTCGGGTAGACCTTGAAGAGAATCTCCCACAGTTCTACGGATCTCAGGGATATCTCGATTTTCAGGTAATCTCTGATACGGTAATCGTTGATCCAAACACTGGAAAATCAATCTTGCGGGTCCAAGTCGATGAAGGTGAGCAGTATCGGCTGGGGTCATTCCGTGTGAATGGAAACACACAATTCACGAGTGAGGAACTGGAAGTTCTTTTCGAGGAATCAGGGGGTGGTATCCTCAGCAGCCTTGGGTTTGGCGGAGGGGATTCTGAAGGAGCCGGTGGCCAAGTCTTCGATGCTGCTAAGTTCAACGAAGCGATGCTCACGGCTGAAGAGCAGTATCGGAATGAGGGCTACCTGTATATACAAATCAATCCGGTGATCGATAGAAGGCCTGGCACCAACGATGAAAGTCCAATCGTGGATGCCGTCTGGGAAGTGGTTGAAGGGGCTCCGGCATTGGTAAATCGTATCGCGATCATAGGCAACGAATACACCTACGAGTGGGTTATTAGAAACCAGATCTTTGTTCTCCCCGGAGATGTTTATAGTCAAACCCGTGTACTCCGGAGCTATCAAAACATTTCATCTCTGGGCTTCTTTGAAGCTCCCATGCCGTTTCCAGATATTCAGCCTAACGAAGATGGTGATGTAGATATCACTTTCAATGTGGTCGAGAAGCAGACCGGTTCAATCAACTTTGGTACATCTATGGGTGGAGGATACGGGCTCTCAGGGTTCGTTGGATACCAGCAACCAAACCTGTTTGGTCAGGCTAAATCAGGGAGCCTCCGTTGGGACTTCGGGCGATACCTTAACAGTTTCGAGGCGAGCTACACCGACCCTGCGCTTTTCCAGTCTTTGATGTCAGGATCGTTGTCCCTGTTCAATTCACGGGACCGTTTTTTCCAGTTTTCAACTGGGCGAAGATCTCGTCTTGGCGCATCAACTCGAGTTGGATTCCCGTGGCCGAATTCTCGTGTAAGTCGTGTTTTTCTAGGGTATAGCATCTCCCGAACTAAGTATGAACTGTTCAGCGACGTGGAAGACACCTCCCTCTTTGGTCGTCCGCCGGGTTTACAGAGCCAACTCTCACTAACTCTCACACGCCAGACTTTGGATCATCCACTCTTTCCGACGGTTGGGTCTCGGCAAAATGTGGTTGTGGAATTCAACGGGGGATTATTGGGAGGGAATGGGGATTTCACAAAGATCCTTACAGAAGCAAACTGGTGGCTCCCCGTAGGGAAGATGGCGGATGGTGACAGTCAGAACCAAGGGCCTCGCTTTGCCTTGGGCCTTACACTCCGTGCTGGGTCCGTCTTCGGAGACGCAGGCGCATTTCCCTTCGACCGTTTCTGGATGGGCGGAGTACAGTTCGGTCAAAATCTTCGTGGATACGATGAGACATCCATTACCCCACAGGGGTTTGTCCCAGAAGGTAGGGGAGGCGGAATCACGGAGATCGAGCGTTTAGGTGACGCATTTTTCAGTTTCACTGCAGAGTATGCCCTGCGGATGAGTGATCAGTTTGGGATCTCGTTATTTTACGATGCAGGTAACGTTTGGAGGGAGCCCAGTGATATTGATCCGACGCGTCTCTTCCGAGGTGCGGGTATCGCTGCGCAGGTGGTTACCCCGTTCGGTCCAATCGGGCTAGACTACGCCTACGGATTTGACAAGCCAGTGCCCGGCTGGCAGCTGCACTTCCGCTTGGGGCAAGGTCTCTAGATCTTCAAAGTAAGAGTGCAATACCAGAGGAGTTAATTGAAATGCGACGCACCTTGATACCTCTTCTCACTGTAGTCTTCTTGGCAACTGCAGGGTCTTTGGAAGCTCAGACCCTTAAGATCGGGTATATCCAGTCTCAAGAGATCTTGGCGGCACATCCCGGTACAGCCGAAGCCCAAGCGCAGCTTGAGCAAGAAGGACAAGCTGCAGAAGAAGAAATGCAGCGTATTCAGACCGAATTGCAGAATATGCAGCAGCAACTGCAGCAGCAATCCTTGACCCTGTCTCCTGAGGCCAAGGCCAATCGTGAAGCGCAACTGCAACAGAGGTTGGTAGAGGCCGAACAGCGTGCTCAACAAATGCAGGCTGCACTCCAGCAACGGCAAGCAGAGCTTATACAACCGATCATGGAAGAGGTTACCGCTGTGATTGAGGCGATCCGTGAGGAGGGGAACTATTCCCTTATTCTGGATGCAGGTGCTGGTTCAATTATATCAGCAGACCCGGAACTGGACCTTACGCAAGAGGTCATATCCCGACTGGAGTCTGGCTTAGGTGCAAATCCGGTGGGCAAATAGAGTACTTAGATCTTCGGTCAGACATAGTAGGAAGGGCCCGCAGCGCGACTCTAGCGCTGCGGGCCCTTCCCACTATTAAGCACAGTTCAATGATTTTGGATTACCTAACCACAGGGTAGGCCTGAGTTATGAGTGAGAATAGAAGACGAAATCCTCAGTCCGCTGGACTGACAATGAGAGAAATTGCGGAACTTGTGGGAGGTAAACTCGAGGGTGATGGGGGTTTATGGATATCCGGGATTGGTCCTGTCGATGAGGCGGATGCAGGTCAGATGGCGTTTTTGGCGAAGAAGCGCTATGCGCGCTATGCCCCAGGCTCCCGAGCTAGCTCGTTTCTAGTTAGTTCTGACTTACAAGTTCATGTGCCCTCGCACGCACCCCGCATAATTGTTGAAGAACCTTATCGGGTCTTGAGGATATTACTCAAACGCTTTCATCCTCCTCAACCACATAGCGCTCGTGTTCATCCAACTGCTGTTATTGGTTCGGGGGTAGAATTGGGTAATGAAGTATCAGTGGGCCCGTACGCTGTTATAGAAGATGACGCACAGATAGGTGATGGGTGCAGAATCGGCTCTCATTGTGTGATTGGCAGGGGTTCATCATTGGGAAAGGAATGTCTTCTGCACCCCCAAGTAGTCACGTACGAGCAAACAGTGATCGGAGATAGAGTCGTCGTGCATTCCGGAGTTCGTCTGGGCTCTGATGGGTTCGGTTTTACACTGGTTGATGATGTTCACTTAAAGATTCCTCAGGTAGGTCGCTGTGTCATCGAAGATGATGTAGAAATTGGTGCCAATGCGACGATAGACAGAGGATCCTTAGGCGATACCGTTATCGGGCGTGGTAGTAAGACGGACAATCTTGTGCACCTAGCGCATAATGTGAAAGTGGGTGCGGGTTCTCTATTCGCTGCTCTAGTTGGTATTGCTGGCTCAACTCGGATAGGGAAGGGCGTGTGGATGGGAGGGCAGGTGGGCGTAAGTGATCACTTGGATATCGGAGACGGAGCACGGCTCGCGATAGCCACTAAACTCATGCGTGATGTACCTGACGGACAAACCGTGTCAGGACACCCTGCTCGTGAACACAGAGAGCAACTCAAAAAGCAGGCTCACCTCAGTCGGCTTCCATCTCTAGTAGAACGCGTTGGGATGTTAGAAGAGAAGTTAGCCGACCTCTTGGAAGGTGAAGTTGAGATGGAGTCTTAGTTTGAGAATAACCTCATGATTAACTTTAGATCGCTATGACAGAACCACGTCAACGAACTATCAGAAAAGATGTGAGTTTAGCTGGAATGGGTATTCACTCTGGCGAATCTGCCACGATCACACTTCGTCCTGGTGACGTAAATACAGGTATTCGCTTCCGTCGACTCGATCTAGATGGTTGTCCAGAGATTCCAGCGACACTCAGCCATGTTGTAGGAACTGAGTTGGGGACTTCTCTGGCTAATGGGGATGCCCAGGTAAATACTGTTGAGCATGTGATGGCCGCCTTGGCTGCAGCTCAAGTTGACAACGCGATAATTGATCTTGATGGCCAGGAAGTCCCAATTCGGGACGGATCGTTCCAAGACTATGTTCACGCGTTAAGAGATGTCGGATTTAAGTCGCAAGAGGTAAAACCGAGGGTTGTTTGTGTTAAGACGAGAGTCACGACTACAGGTGGAGATGGCCAGTCATATTCGGCGACCACGAACAGAGGACTTACGGTTGTGGCATCAATCGACTTCGAGCATTCTGCGATTGGCCGTCAGTCCGGAGAGTTCAGCATCGACTTAGAGAGTTTTGAGACTGAACTTGCTTCAGCGCGCACATTTGGCTTCAAGAAGGACGAGGAAGAGCTGCACGATCGGGGGTTGGCACTGGGAGCTTCACTCGACAACACTGTGGTTTTGGGCCAGGATGGTGTAATGGGTGGAAAACTCCGATTCCCAAATGAGTTCCTGCGGCACAAGGTCGGGGATCTAATCGGGGATCTGGCACTCTTAGGTGCGCGGATAGAAGCACGCATTGTGGCCGAACGTCCGAGTCATGCTGGCAATATTGAACTTGCAAAGGCGCTTCAGGCTCATGCGAGGGATACCAACAGGGAGGCTATCGTCGATACAGCCAAGATCATGCAGTACCTACCGCACAGATATCCGATGCTTCTGGTAGACAGGATTACGGAATACGAGGCGGGTAAGCGCATAGTTGGAATTAAGAATGTCACGATCAATGAGCCGTTCTTTCAAGGCCATTATCCTGGCCATCCAATCATGCCAGGTGTTCTCATCATCGAGGCGATGGCACAAGTGGGCGGGTTGCTACTCATGGAAGAGGTTGAAAAACATGAGGACAAAGTGGTCTACTTTATGTCTCTTGATCGGGTGAAGTGGAGGAAGCCAGTGACTCCGGGTGATACAATCGTTTTTGAGTTAGAGCTTCTGCAGTTCCGGAGACAGGTTTGTAAACTGAAGGGTCAAGGCTTTGTCGAAGGCACGCTCGTCGCTGAAGCAGAAATGATGGCAACGATTGTCGATAGATGAGTAGACCGGTTATTGGGGGGAGGGGAGATACCTGCATCCATCCTACTGCGATGGTGGATTCTCAGGCGGAGCTCGATGCCGGTGTTGCGGTTGGCCCCTGGGCTATCATCGGTCCCAGGGTTCAAGTCGGAGGTGGGACTAATATCGGCCCACGAGTGCTAATAGAGCGGGACACCTTGGTTGGAGAAGATTGTCTCATAGCAAATGGAGCAGTTCTTGGGACGGACCCTCAAGACCTAAAGTACAAGGGCGAAGAATCATCACTCGAGGTTGGCGACCGCACTGTTATTCGAGAGTTTGCAACTCTTAACCGGGGTACTCGAGCTTCAGGTAGAACGGTCATAGGTAGTGACTGCCTGATCATGGCGTATACTCATGTGGCTCATGACTGTGAGTTGGGGAACCATGTGATCTTAGCGAATGCGGTAAACATGGCGGGCCATGTTACGATCCAGGATTGGGCTATCGTGGGAGGGATGGCACCNNNCACCAATTTGTACGGATTGGGGCTCATGCATTTGTCGGAGGCGGATCCAGAATCACTAAGGATATAGCACCTTACTGCCGTGCGGCGGGGAGCCCTCCAAAGCTTTATGGCTTAAACTCAGTGGGTCTTGAAAGACGAGGATTTTCACTGGATGTAAGACGGGCGCTAAAGCAAGCTTACCGGGAAATTTTTCACTCAGACAAAACCATCTCTGAAGCAGTTCAAGAAGCTGCGCTAAAGCCGAATCAAGTTCCGGAAGTTGGCCACTTGATCAAGTTCATCCAGGACAGTGAACGGGGAGTCACGACGTAGGGATGTCTTTGATCCGCATGCGCCTTAGGCGTAAGAAGAATTGGATTGATAGTCGGAAGGGGATGCATCCTGCGCGACTAATCGCGCTCTTAATCTTTACTGCAGCGGTGATTTGGTATCTCGGCTGGCGGTTCTAGTTAACTGTGGCCGACCATAGCCCCAACCAGTTTTAGGAAGGCGATAGCTAGCGTGGCCGAAGTCCTTGTGGTCGCTGGGGATCCGTCCGGGGATCGACATGCCGCAGATGTTGTGAAAGCACTTAAGTGTAAGCTTCCTAGTGCACGGTTTGTCGGATTAGGCGGCCCCCAGATGCAAGCTGCGGGAGTTCGTACTCTCGCGGGGCTGGAAGAACTTGCAGTTATGGGATTTGGAGAGGTCGTTAAGAGGTTAGAGTTCTTTCGTGAACTTGAGCGGCGGATTCATGGATTACTCTTAGATGCAGATTTAGTCGTACTAGTAGATTTTCCGGGGTTCAACATGCGGATTGCTAGAACAGCGTCAGCGTTCGGGCGACCTGTCCTCTATTATATTCCACCCAAAGTTTGGGCATCTAGAGCTAGCCGAGCAGAAGAATTAGCTAAGATCACTGATCACATTGCAGTTATTTTTCCATTCGAAGTAGATGCTCTGGCTGATGTGGGTGCCGACGTTACTTTCGTCGGAAATCCGCTGCTGGATCGCCCTGATACCGTTTCAAGCAGAAGTGACTTCCATACACGCTTTGATCTGGACCCTGATCATCCGATTCTCGCAATTCTCCCAGGTTCACGAGAACAGGAGATCAAACAACATCTTCAGCTGTTTGTGGATGTAGCTGAGGTGGTGACCGCCAGTTGCCCTCATGTGCAGCCAGTTATCTCAAAAGCGGAATGGCTGAACGACACCTTGTTTGAGGGTTTGTGCATCCCGGTGGTTGAAGACACCAGGGGGCTTCTCCGACACGCTAGAGCAGGGCTTGTGAAATCAGGTACCGCCACTCTTGAAGCAGCTTTAGAAGGGATGCCTTTTGTCGTTGCCTACAAGACATCCTCATTTTCTTGGGCGATTGTGAAGCGAATGCTTCGAGTGAAATATATCTCACTCGTTAATCTCATAGCGAGAGACTCCATTGTTCCGGAATTCATTCAAGGGAATGCGCGTCCCCAGAAAATTGCTAGGCACCTCATTCCTCTTCTGGATAATACGAGCTCTGAGTACAGGAGACAGATTTCTGAACTACCAAGAGTGACCTCTCTTCTCGGGTCATCAGGCTCAGCGGAACGTGTAGCTAATCTCGCAGTCTCTCTTCTCGGGCCGAAAAAATGAGCCGGTTAAAGTTTGGGCTTGCCGGTTTGGTGGGCGCCGGCCTAGTTCGATTTCTGTTTACGTTCACCCGGCTGGAGCGGATTGGAGTTGAGAACTATCAGCAATTCCGGAGTTCAGGTACTCCGATCTTGTTCGTGTTTTGGCACGGAGGACTTCTGCCACTCATGCATTATCATCGGCAGGAAGGGATTGTTGTGCTTACGAGCGAGCATAGGGATGGAGAGTACGTTACTCAGATAATTCAACACCATGGATTTCGTACGGCTCGAGGATCTTTCACACGTGGAGGGACAAGGGGCCTGAGGGGGTTGGTCCGGGCTGCACGGTCCGGACAGGATATCGCACTAACTCCCGATGGCCCGAGGGGTCCGACAGGTGTCTTTAAGCCAGGATCACTCCTGGTTGCCCAGATCGGGCACCTACCCGTGGTGCCGATTTCTGTGACTGCTTCATCTGGGTGGCACTTGAGGAGTTGGGACAAATTCCTTATCCCGAGGCCGTCCTCAACTGTGCGACTCCGATATCACCCTCCTCGATTCGTAGGGAAAAATGCTACCCGAGATGAACTGAAACTCATAGCTGCAGACATTGAGGAAGAATTGAATGCCGCCACAACAGTGTTAAGCAATCAGGCCCCTGGATCCTCATCCCAGACCCTAGTTCACCACAGACACCAACATGTGAAGCGCATATGATTTTGCATGATGCGAAACTCTTGCATCGTTGGCGGGTCGGGGAAGGTGGTATGCTTAGCGGAGCGCTGACGGTACTCGGCTATCCGATAGCGTCTATCTACAGTGCCGTGATGGCTATCCGGAATTCCCACTATGACCGCGTCGGTGGTCAGAAGGTTCCGGGAGTGAAGGTGGTTTCAGTTGGTAATCTTGTAGTAGGAGGGACCGGGAAAACCCCAATCTCGGCTTGGGTTGTCCGAGCGCTGGAAGCTAGGAACCTAAGGCCGGCAATCGTGAGTCGGGGTTACGGGAGAGACGAACTCATTCTTCACAAGAAATGGAATCCAGATATACCTGTAGTGGCGGACTCAGACCGTTTAGAAGCGGCGAGACTTGCCGGTCTAGAAGGTGCTGATGTTGTGGTTTTGGATGACGGATTCCAGCATCGGAAGATCGCTCGAGACCTTGATGTCGTCCTGTTGTCTGCTGAAGATGCTTTTCCTGGTTACTTACTCCCTACTGGACCATATCGAGAGTCAGTCCAGTCACTAGAGCGAGCTGATGCAGTCTTAGTGACGCGTCGAACAGCCTCTCGTCAAATTGCTGAGCAGGTTATAGCTCAGGCGAAGGCGATTGCCCCTGAGGCCCTAACCGCGATCATCCATTTGGCTCCGGTTGCGTGGCAAGACCTCAGGGGCTCCCCGGTAGCTCCTCCGGACCGTAATGTCCTCGCCATCGCTGCGGTAGCTCGATCGACAGAGTTCAGCCAGAGTATCAGTAACATGGTAAAGGGGGCTGTGGAGTTAATGTCTTTCCCAGACCATCACGATTACCGAGTGAACGATATAGCGAAAATTCGCCGTGTCGCTTGCGAGCGAACTTTAGCCGTGACTGAAAAGGACGCGGTTAAGCTAGCTCAGTATGATGATATACTTGGAGAAGTGCGGGTATTGGTAGAGCGAGTACGATGGGAGTCTGGTCGACAAGAAGTCGAGCGTGAATTAGACAAGTTGGTAGGTACTGCTGCATGAAAGTTCAAATTCTGACAGTGGGGAAGGTAAAAGGTCCGTTCGCGCAGAGTGTCGCTGAGTACGAGAAACGGGCCGCGCGTTACTGGAAACTAAACGCTGAAGAAGTCTCTTCCGGTGCTCGAGGCACTTCAGCTAATCCAGAGCTAGTATTGAAGACAGAGGCGACAAGGCTTCTTGCCCGAATCTCAAAAGAACTGGAGGTCGTAGCTCTAACTCGGTCAGGTATGACCATGAATTCTAGAGAACTCGCAAGGTACTTGGAACAGAGAGCTTTGACGGCTTCGGCAGGTGTAGCTTTTATAATTGGTGGCGCGTATGGCCTTGGGGAAGGAGTTCTAGCTCGAGCCCAGCAAAAACTATCGTTATCACCCATGACCTTGCCACACCAGGTTGCTCGGCTCGTCTTGAGCGAGCAACTCTACCGCGCAGGGACAATTTTGCGTGGCGAACCATATCACAAAGGATAGTGGGCCCATGCTCATATCGTTCTTAGCATCACCTAACTAGCGAATAACCACAAAGAAATGGAATTCATTGTCGGATACCCGAAGGGGCCACCCCTCGTCAGGGACTACTTAGCTGGGAAAGAGCAGGTCGCTGAGTTTTTCGGGAGAAGTTTCTCCTCCCTGGAAGATTTCCGTTCGAAAGCAACGGAAGTGGATGGCCGTTTCGGACGCGCAGAACGTGAGCTGGCAGCCCAGGCTGTGCTGGTACCGCCTGGAGCGGATGAGACTCGGCTCGAAGCATTTGTGGAAAAGGGTGGTTACATGGTGACTACTGGCCAACAACCAGGGTTACTAGGAGGCCCCCTTTATAACATCTATAAAGCATTGACGGCAGCGAGACTTGCCGGTGTGCTGGAAGAGAGGCTTGGAAAGCCAGTGATCCCATTATTCTGGGTATCATCTGAGGATCACGACTGGGATGAAGCCAACCATACCGAGATTATTGGCGCTGATAACAAGCTTCACCGTATTGAGCTCGAAAAATTGCACTCTGATGCTAATCCGGCGATCCACAGGATTCAAATTGGTTCAGCGGCTCAGTATCGAATTGATGAATTTATACAACTTCTTCCAAACACAGACTTTAGCTCAAAATACATCAAGTTAATTCTAGGTTCTTTCGGGCCTGACAAGACCCTAGCAGACGGTTTTCATCTCCTTCTCCAGGAGCTGTTAGGACGTTTCGGTATTTTCTTCACTGACGCTGCACACCCCAGGGTAAAAGCTCATTCGAGCCGGATGTTGCTCGAGGAATTAGGGCGGTCTGAGGAATTGGAGGCAATTCTAAGAAGAACTAGCGAGAGACTTTCCTCGGCGGGCTATGCACAGCAGGTGCCGGTACTAGAGGGTGGTGTGAATCTCTTCTTGGAAGGAGCAGGCGGACGTGAACGGTTATACCGGGAGGGCGATGGATTTAGACTCCGCACATCAGGTGTGCATGTGACACTTAGAGATGTGAAGGAGTGCCAAGCCGAAGATCATCTCGTTCTCAGCCCTAATGTGCTCTCACGTCCCGTAGTGGAAAGTAGCGTGTTCCCGACGCTGTCGTACGTCGGAGGACCGGGAGAGATAGCCTACTTCGCTCAACTCGGTGAGTATTTTCGGGCTCATGGACTTGAGATGCCCATCGTTTACCCCCGATGTAGTGTCACCTTGGTAGAGAAAAAGATACGCAAAATATTGGACAAGTTTGAACTGTCATTGGAGTTCCTTCAGAAACCTTTCCACGAAGTTGCAAGTGAAGTCGCGCGCGAAGGTGTACCACAGGAAGTAGGACTGGCTATGCAGGGTTTTCGGGAGTCAGTCGCCAAGTGTACAGAGGAACTAGGGCAAGCGGTTAATTCGATTGACCCTACGCTCAATGCTGGTGCAGCCCAGGTGCGTAGTCAGGCTTTTTCAGCACTAGAGGAACTAGAGCGCAAGATCCTCCAGGCTATCAAACGTGAGAACCAGATCGGGTTGAACCAGCTAGAGAAAGCACAATTGCATCTTTATCCTGATGGCAAGCCGGCGGAGCGGGTTCAGAATCCTTTCTATTTCCTCGCTAGATACGGTGGCGCATTTCTTGAAGAGTTATATAACAGCTTCGAGGTGAGCATATGAAGATTTGCACAATTATGTCTTGTTATATCGTCTGTATTTCCATGCCTAATTTCAACGTATGTCCAAGCAACTAACCAGAACCCAGAGGATCGTATGTCTGGAAAGTGAAGGAAGGTCTTTCGAGAGAGAGATCAGTAGACTCAACCAGGAGAGTCACTTCCTCTACCGGTTCCTGTAGAGTGCCGACACCCCCTGGAGTCGTGGGACACGAGAGCAGCCCCGGGGTGAGCGCGGCTACCAGTGTTGGAGCCGGAATTTTCTTGAGCCGGTTAGTAGGCTTCGTACGGGATCGGGTTTTTGCGCACTATTTTGGCAGCAGTGATTTTGCAGATGCATGGAGAGCAGCCCTGCGGCTCCCAAATGTCATTCAAAATCTTCTGGGTGAGGGCACGCTGTCAGCTTCACTTATCCCAATTTATTCAGAATACATCGAAAAGGGGGAAGAAGAGAAAGCAGGACATCTAGCAGGTGCGGCCTTAGGGATTCTGACGGTAGTTGGCGGGGGACTCGCACTGTTAGGAATTCTCGTGGCTCCGTTGCTTGTAGAAGTCTTGTTTTTTAGATGGTCTCCAGACAAGCAGGCCATCACCATAACGTTGGTGAGGATTCTATTCCCAATGACTGGCATGCTTGTCATATCTGCATGGGCTTTGACAATCCTGAATAGTCACCGCCGTTTCTTCATCTCCTATGTCGCTCCAGTTCTTTGGAATGTTTCAATGATAGCGGCGATGGTGGGTGGCTTCGTCTACCTCGACCTGGGTGAGAGAGATTTAGTGGTGGCCCTTGGTTGGGGTGCATTAGTAGGCGGTGTACTCCAACTTATGTTCCAGGTACCGTTCGTTCTGAAATACCGGACTGGTCTGCGTATCTCAGTGGGTCGCCACGTTGAAGGACTTAAGGAGGCGATCCAAAATTTTATCCCTGTTGTGACGGCTCGTGGCGTCATCAATCTGAGTGGTTGGCTCGATCTATTCTTAGCTGCTCTGCTAGCTGATGGCGCCGTGGCTGTCCTGGGATATGCTCAGACCTTCTACATGCTCCCGATCTCTCTTTTTGGGATAAGTGTCGCAGCTTCAGAACTACCAGAGCTGTCACGCATGCGAGTGGAAAAGAACCAAGTCCTAGCGTCTCGAGTTTCCACCGCGTTGAGAAGGGTGTCCTTCTTCGTAATACCTTCAGCTGCAGTGTATCTAGTGTTAGGAGATGTAGTCGTGGCTGCAGTATTCCAGACTGGAGCGTTCGGTTCGGTTGAAACTCTTGTTACATGGGGTGTGCTAGGCGCTTATGCCATCGGGTTACCTGCTTCAGCTAGTTCTCGGGTGTTGTCATCAGCTTTCTATGCTTTGCGAGACACAAAGACGCCAGCCAAAATCGCATACATCCGTATTGTTGTATCGATCGTGATCGGTCTTTTGCTCATGATTCCCCTAGATGACTTAGGGTTCGTGCAGCTTCGTCTGGGGGCAGCTGGACTTGCCCTCGGGGCTTCGGCAGGAGCTTGGCTCGAATATGTTCTTCTTCGCCGCTCACTGCGTGTCATGATAGGGGCACATGGACCGGGTTCTTCTGCAGTGCTCCGTGTCATGTTAGCCGCGACATTAGCTGTAGGTTCAGGAGTCCTCCTTCAGCTGACACTTCCCGTGGCACATCCGATTGTGCTTGGTGTGGCAACCCTTATTCCTGCCGGCCTAGTCTATGTAGTTACAGCAGCTTTCCTAGGTGAAAACTTTTTCGATCGTGTCCGTCGATAGCGAAGTCCTCCGAACTCTTTCCATGAAACCTGGAGTTTATCTCTTCAGGGATCTGCAAGGAGGTGTCCTCTATGTCGGAAAGGCAAAAAAGTTAGGGAGCCGGGTACGAAGCTACTTCCGCTCTCCGGAAGGCTTGAGTCCCAAGAACCAAAATATGATCCGCCTCGTAGATTCCGTTGATAGTATCATCGTAGGTAGTGAGGCGGAGGCGCTGATACTTGAAGCGAATCTCATTAAGGAATATCAGCCCCGCTTCAACATTCTCCTCCGAGATGATAAGAAGTACCCGTATATCAAGGTTAGCGTTAAAGAGCCGTTTCCACGGGTTTACGTGACTCGGAGGATTGTAAACGATGGGTCTCGTTATTTCGGACCCTATACATCTGTGAACCAAATGAGACAGGCGCTCGAAGTCGTTAATCGCCTGCACACGGTTCGTTCGTGCCGGTACAGCCTTCCTAAGGATAGTCCTGATCGGCCTTGCTTAGACTACCACATTCAGCGTTGCAAAGCTCCATGTGTTGGTTTGCAGACTGAGTCAGAATACAGAGGTATGATCGATGATATTCTGCACATTCTGGAAGGGGATACCGAGGAAATTAGGTCTCAAATCGAGACCCGAATGATGGAGGCGTCAGACGGACTTGATTTTGAACTTGCCGCGAAGATGAGAGACGTAATTGCAGGTCTCGATGTCATCGCGCGGGAACAGAGAGTTCACCGCACCCAGGGTGGCAATATCGATATCGTGGGCTTGGCCAGAGATAACAAACTTGCTGCCGGAGTCGTGTTAAAGGTGCGGTCGGGTCTACTCCTCAGCCGGATAACTCAGCGATTTGGTGAAATTCAGAATGAAAAAAACCAGGATCTTCTGAGCTCGTTGGTATCCCGACATTATCTAGGCGGTGGGGACGAGCGAATGGCTGATCTCCCTCGGACTATTCTATTGCCGAATTCTTTTTCAGATCAAGATCTTTTAGGAAAAATTCTCACGGAAGCTGCGGGATATAGAGTGCGTATTAGGATCCCCCAACGTGGTGAGAAGCTTCGCCTCTCTGAACTTGCAGAGGTCAATGCACGCCAGGTTCTAGAAGACCGGGTAATAGCTCTCGCGTACGCTGATAATCGTGCAGAAAACGCACTTTTCAGCCTTCAGGATGAGCTTAGCTTGAAAGTTGTCCCCCGACTCATGGTCTGCTTCGATGTCTCACATATGCAAGGCAAGGAAACGGTGGCGAGTGCGGTTGTTTTCCAGAACGGGGAACCGAGTCGTGCGGATTATCGCCACATGCGGATCAAGGGCGATTGGGGGAATGACGACTTCCAGTCTATGCAGGAAGCGGTTTATCGGTATTTCCGTCGGCGACTTGATGAGGGGACTCCACTCCCTGACCTAGTGGTTATTGATGGAGGCAAGCCGCAACTAAGTGCAGCACAGAACGCATTCGCTCACCTAGATCTCTCTGGTATAGCGGTTATAGCGTTAGCAAAGAAGGAAGAAGAGGTGTTCGCCCCAGGAAAAAAAACGCCTTTGCGGCTCGACCGGAGAAACCGTGCTCTACATATTCTTCAGCGGATTCGCGACGAAGCGCATCGGTTCGCTGTTCGCTATAACCGAAAGCTCAGAACTAAGCGGACTCTACGAAGTCAGCTTGGTGATATTCCAGGTATAGGTCCACGTCGCCAGACAGTGCTTCTGCGTCGATTTGGTTCACTTAAGGGGGTAAAGAGTGCCACAAAGGAAGAGATCGCTAGGGTTCCAGGGTTTTCAAAAGCTCTTGCGAGTCGCGTTTTGACCTATCTAGGGAATTGATCCGATGAGTGTGCGAACGCGCTTTGCCCCGAGTCCAACTGGTCGCCTACACTTGGGCAACGTCCGAGCGGCAGCTTTTAATTGGCTTTTTAGCAAAAGTTCAGGTGGTGTCTTCATCTTGCGGATTGAGGACACAGACATTGAGCGGAATGTGGATGAAGGGGAGGCATCGATCCTCGAGGATCTCCGTTGGCTTGGACTTGATTGGGACGAAGGCCCTGATGTGGATGGGCCTCATGGACCCTACAGACAAAGTGGGCGGTCAGAACTTTATGCCTCGAAAGTAGACAGGCTTATGGAATCTGGAGGTGCTTACCCCTGTTTTTGCACAGAAGAAGAAGGGCAAGAGGACCCCAGATTAGAAGAAATCACGCATCAGTACTCCGGAGCCTGTCGTGGCCTAGATCCGGATGAGCGAAATGCTCGGTTAAGTGCAGAAGAGCCGAATGTCATCCGATTTCTTGTCCCTCAGAACCATCCTGAGGTCACGATACAAGATGAGGTATTCGGGTCTATATCATTTCCTATAAATGACATAGATGATTTTGTTATCTGTCGAACTGACGGCCGTGTGACCTATAATTTCGGTGTTGTTGTGGATGATATCGATATGGAAATCACTCACGTTATCCGCGGTGTAGGTCACCTTTCAAATACTCCAAAACAGGTTCTCTTATTCGATGCATTAGGAGCTACCCGGCCGGTTTTCGCCCATTTACCGACGGTCTTAGGCCCAGACGGCCGGAAATTATCAAAACGTGAGGGGGCAACGTCTATTCGGGAAATGAAAGCACAAGGCTACCCGGCTGATGCTGTCCTGAACTATGTGTCACTACTGGGTTGGTCGCATCCGGAAGAGAAGGAGATCCTTTCCAAAGAAGAACTTGCGGCTTCTATGTCACTCGACAGAGTCGGAAGGAGTGACTGTCAACTAGATCCTGACAAGTTCCGGTGGGTCTCCCAGCAACATCTTGCGCAGCACAGCCTGCAGGAATTAGTGGGCCATGTCAGGCCTTTCATTGATAGAGACAGATTTCCAGATACCGGTGACAATTTATCAGCAGTTATAGATACACTCCGAACCCGCCTTTCCACCTATAACGATATCAATGACCATCTCGGGCTTCTCTTCCCTGAGGACAAAGTCCGTGCTGAGTTGCTCAGGAAAGAAGTTGGGGTAGATCCTGAGGTTAATAGGACGCTTGTCGCTGTGCGGGGAAAACTCCAGACTCTTGAGCGATGGGAAGAAAAAGAGATCGGAACTGCTATCAGGGAGGCAGGCACCTCTGCAGGTGTGAAGGGAGCCGAGTTGTTTCACCCCGTGCGACGTGTGCTCATCGGGAGCGAGAAAGGTCCAGATCTAGGGAAGATTCTAGTTGGGCTTGGAATGGGAGAAGGGATCACGCGGATCGACCAAGCGATAGGCGAGTAAGGTCATTGAAAAATGTCTATTTTATGGGCATATGCGGCCCAGGGTCTTGGCTGATTTTTTCTAGGAGCCTAATTTACCCCGTCTATGTAGAATTGTGTGTTTGACCCCATATGGAGGATTTTCGGATGAAGATCCGTTTCGGACTCGTCCTCATGATGGCTTTTGGTCTTGGTATGGAGGGCTGTGCTTCAGGTGGAGCTCCGTCTACCGGATTCCCAGAAGCGAGGACTAGAAGTGGTGGCACCGCTGGCGGAGTGTCAGGAGGTGAGGTAGTAAACCAGGGCTATAGCCCGCGTAATACCGAGAACACTCGGATGGCTGAGACGTTTTTGGAAAATGCTGGTCGAGAAGATGAAGCTGAACTTGCTCGGCCAATTTACGAACAAGCTGTGGCTGCCTCAGCGCTTGCGATCCGTGAAGACAGCGTGAATCCGTTGGCCTATAGGCTTGCAGCCATGGCGAATCTTGGGGTTGGGGATTACCAGGCTGCTGGATCGAATTTCGATCGTGCTGAGGAGTTGCGTCCACTTTATCAGTTCGATTTCGAGGCGATCCGAGAGGAAGTCTGGATCGAGCTGTACCAGTCAGCAATTCCATCGGTTAATTCTGGCGACTATGAAGCTGCGGCAGAGATATACCTTTCTGCGAACGCGATTTATCGGGGACGCCCAGAGGCCATGATTATGCTGAGTCAAATTCAGGCTCAGCTCAGTCAATATGACGAAGCGGTCGAGAATATAGACGCTGCTCTAGCGATCCTTGACTCAGATATAGTCCTCGAGACAGATGAAGAGACTGTTGCCAGTTGGAGAGAACAGGCGGCGCCACTTCCGTCACTAAGAGCTCAGGTCCTGGCCTCTGCAGGACGATATGAGGAAGCCATTGCCGACTATCGGACTCTTTTGGTAGATGATCCAACGAACACACAGGCGATGCGTGACCTAGCTACGATGCTTATTCAGACTGGCGCGGAGCAAGAGGGTTTTCAGGTCTTTGAGCAGCTACTCCAAGAGCCGACGCTTTCCGGAGAGGATCTTTATGCAATCGGAGTGGGCTTCTATCAGGGTAGCGCCTACGGTCGTGCAGCAAACGCTTTCCGGATGGCCGGTGAGAAGAACCGCTATGACCGGGATAGCATTGAACTTTGGGCTCGCTCGCTTCAATTAGACTCAGCATATGCTGATGTACCGGAGGCGGCAGATCATTGGATAGAGCTGGATCCGAGTAGTGTGACAGCACATCTCGTATTAGCTCAAGCAGTAAATTACATGGAAGATACCGAACGTACTGGTGAGGTCGTCCGTGAGATGGAGGCGCTTGAAGTAGATGTCTCCAATCTCAGTCTTACCAAGTACGGTGATGGGGGTGCTGGGATCACTGGCCAGGTAATGAACAGGTTACTCGATGCCGGTACGCAGGTGACCTTGACCTTCACGTTCTATTCAGATCAAGCAAGCCCTGTCGGGACGTTAGAACAAACGCTCGCAGTTGGTGAGGAAAATATGGCTGAGGTGTTTGCAGGTGAATTTGATTCACCTCAGGTGGTTGGGGGATACTCCTATGAAGTAAGGATCAATTAGACGTTCTACACTTAGAAGACTAGTCGGGCGGTCCATTACCAAGTGGGCCGCCCGTTTTGTTTAGTGTCAGTCTCGAACCCCAAATCTTCACAAGACAAAGTTGGATATATGGCGACAGATCCTACCAATGATACTTCTGGAATTCACGGGAACTCAGTAAATCAGTAGCTCTCAAGAAGAGGACTAGATAAGATTGGCTTACTAAGTCAGACAACCTGCGGGAGTAGCTCAGTTGGTAGAGCATCAGCTTCCCAAGCTGAGGGTCGCCGGTTCGAGCCCGGTCTCCCGCTTAACGTGAATCAAAGAATCCTGCTCATACTACCGATCTTGGTCTGCATAGGGTGCACCACGCCTGTCGTTGATGCACCACCCAACATCGTACTCATTTATGTAGACGATCTGGGGTGGAGGGACCTTGGGGTGCAGGGAAGCCGCTACTACGAAACTCCGAATGTAGATCTTCTGGCAGCTGAGGGGATGCGCTTTACCGACGCCTACGCCAACGCGCCCAACTGTGCACCCAGTCGCGCAGCACTTCTGTCTGGGCAGTACGCGCCAAGGACAGGGATCTACACGGTTGGTGCCGCTGACCGTGGACCAACTGAGTTCCGAGCACTCGTGCCGGTTGCCAATCAAACAGAACTCTCACTCGACGTCGTTACTCTTTCCGAGACATTGGCTGAAGCCGGTTATGCCACAGGTCACGCCGGTAAGTGGCATCTCGGTGGGGAAGGGTTGCTACCGAAAGATCAGGGCTTCAAATGGTCAGTCGCTGGGGATGAACAGGGTAGCCCTCCGGACTACTTTTATCCTTACAAGAGTGGACAACGCTTCCTGCGTGACCTGGAAGAAGGAAGAGAGAACGAATATCTAGCCGACCGACTCGTTGATGAAAGCGTCCTCTTTATTGAGCGTGAAGCGAACAATCCATTCTTTCTCTACCTATCGCACTACAGTGTTCACACACCAATTCAGGGAAAACCCGAACTTGCTGCGCGCTACGTCGGCAAGGCCGCGGCAGACGGCCAAGACAACCCGACTTACGCAGCTATGGTGCAGAGTGTCGATGAGGGTGTAGGTCGGATCATCGATACGCTTGATGAGTTGGGGCTTGCTGAGAATACGGTCTTGATCTTCTACTCTGACAATGGCGGATTCGGACCAGCTACATCAATGGTTCCACTGCGAGGCTCTAAGGGAATGCTGTATGAGGGTGGTATTCGCGTGCCTCTGATCGTGCGTTGGCCAGGACATGTGGAGCCTGGGTCAGTGACTAACGAACCCATCATCGGAACTGATTTTTATCCTACGCTGGCTGAAATAGCGGGCATAGACTTAGCGAGTGATCACATCTTGGATGGCTCAAGTTTTGTTCCTGTGCTGACAGAAATAAGTGAGATTCAGCCCCGAGATTTGGTTTGGCATTTCCCAGCCTATCTGGAAGCTGATCGCTCTGTATCAGGTCCTTGGAGAACGAAGCCTGCGAGCGCGATCCGACGGGGAGCATACAAGTTGATCCACTTCTTTGAGGACGATCGCTCGGAGCTCTACGATCTTACAGAAGATATATCAGAGTCCAATGATCTATCGCTCAAGATGCCTGAAGTCACCAACGAACTTTATGCCGCACTGCAGGCCTGGTGGGAAGAGACAGGAGCATTTGTCCCTTCGGAGCCCAATCCGTTGTACAACCCTTCTGGGTGAGTTCATGAACCGGCGTGAGACCCTCAGGCTGCTATTGTTCACGGCGTTTGGATCGAAGGGATTTATTAGAGCCCCGCATCTGATGTCGCAGGAATCAGCCTTCCGGAGTCTCTGGCAGGATTGGCCAGACATGCGGTGGGCTGGGCCAGAATACTGGGGCAACCGACTGCAGGACTGGTCGATTCATGATGGTGTGCTCGTCTGTGGAGTTCGGGGACCGAACCGGACACTACACTGTCTCACCCATCGTGCTGTGGCTCCGGGATACGAGACATCAGTTTCGCTCGACCTCAGCAAACTTAGCCGGGATCCCAAGGCAACATCTCTCATTGGGGTGCGCCTGGGGGTGAAGGGCCCCTTTGCCGATTACCGTTCTGCTGCTGTCCACGGAATCGGCATTGATGTGGGTATCGAGAGCACGGGTGCTCTGCGAATTGGAGATAGGCGTTCCGACGAAACGATCTCACTCGAGGAGCCAGTGATGTTGCATGTGGTTGCTACCAATTCGAGCGGAGGGAGTAGGGTGGAACTCAGANNNNTTACACCGGAAGACCTACTCGGGAATCTGGCACTATTAAGCCATATTGAAGATGAGACTCGGGATCAAGCAGCAGTGTTCACTGACTGGCGTATAAGTGGCTCAGGAATATTGGCTGATCCGTCTGCAAGCTTTGGCCCGATCATGTTTGCGCAGTATACGCTACACCAGAACACACTCAAGCTTACAGCTCAGCTTGCACCGATCGAGTCCGTCCCTGGGTTAACTGCTGTTCTCGAGACGCGATCACGGGGAGGAGGTTGGGTGCAGGTAGCTAGGGCTTCAATCGACACGGTCGCGCGTACAGCTCGATTCCGGGTCGAATCCTGGGTGTCCCGCCGAGATGTGGAATACCGTATTCGGGTGACAATCCCACTCATGACTGGACCGACCGACTATGAGTATCTGGGAACTGTGGCTGCCGAGCCGAATCCGATGGATCCACTCAAGGCAGCTGTATTCAGCTGCAATGCTGATCACGGGTTTCCGGATAGTGAAGTCGTAGAGAATGTTTCAGTGCACAAGCCAGATTTATCACTTTTTCTCGGTGACCAGTTCTATGAAGGATCTGGAGGCTTTGGCATTCAGACCGACTCAGTCGAAGAGGCTGCGCTCGACATGCTCCATAAGTGGTACATGTTTGGGTGGTCGTATCGGGATCTCTTTCGTCATATACCTGCAGCCTTCATTCCAGACGATCATGATGTTTATCACGGCAATGTGTGGGGTGAGGGTGGCAAATCAGCACCTACGGACGAGGGGTGGGGGGCGATAGCGCAAGACCAGGGCGGCTACAAGATGCCCAGCGAGTGGGTTAATGCGTTACAAATGGCGCAAACCAGCCATCTCCCTGACCCGATTGATCCGACACCCGTGGAGCAAGGAATCGGAGTGTATTTCACCCGCTGGGATTATGCGGGAGTGAGTTTCGCGATTTTGGAAGACCGTAAGTTTAAGTCGGCTCCTGCGAATGTTCTTCCTGCTGATGCCCAAGTTCTCAACGGATGGATTCAGAACCCTGAATTCGACGTTCGTGAGTACCGGAATCTTCCTGAAGCTTCACTTCTCGGTGAGCGTCAAATGAGGTTCCTTGATAACTGGGCGGAGGACTGGAGTGGTCCCTCGTATATGAAGGTCGTGCTTTCACAGACGAATTTCGCCTCCGTTCATACTATCCCCGAGAATGCGATGAGCGGTGCGGTATTGCCTGGTCTACCTGTGCCCGAGCCTGGTAACTACGTCCTCGGCGACAAGATAGCTGCGGATATGGATTCCAACGGATGGCCGCAGAACCGTAGGGATGAGGTTCTTACTCTTTTGCGAAGTTGTTCCGCTTTTCATATCGCGGGAGATCAGCACCTTGCCACTGTGGTTCGCCATGGAATAAAGGAGTTTGGTGATGCGGCTTTTACATTCACTGGTCCTGCTTTGAACAACATTTGGCCTCGTCGCTGGTGGCCACCTGCATTGGCTCGGGAAATGTCACTCGACAGTGACCGAGCATACACTGGAGATTTTTTCGATGGCTTTGGGAACCGAATCACGGTGCACGCGGCGGCAAACCCACGAGCGACGGGACTAGAGCCAAGCATCATTAGAGACCGTGTAACGGGCTACGGGATTGTGACCTTTGACAAGCAACGTGAGTCGATCCGGATCGAGTGTTGGCCCCGGCATATCGACCCCTCATCCGGGCGAGGGCAATATGAGGGTTGGCCCATATCTATTGACCGTGGAGATGGTGATGGTCGTGCACCAGTGGGCTTCCTGCCAACCATAGAGGTTCGTGGTATGAGTGACGCAGTTATTGATGTGAGAAGTACGGATGGAGTGCGCGTCTACGTGCGCCGTATCGTCGGGCGCACTTTCAGGCCACCGATTTTCGCTCCTGGGACCCACGTTGTGAGGGTCGGTGACCCGAGCGAGGGGCGGTGGTTGGAGCAATCAGTGAGCGAGGAAGAGTGGGGGCAAGGCAAGCTCGTTTTTGATTTCTCAGGCTGATAGAGGCCCGCCAGCTAATACCCTAAGCCCAGTGGGTACTGGCTGGATGTCACTGAACCCATTTCGCAGCCGATCTCTCCTGGCCATCATGCTTACGATGCTGAATCAACGTCCTACCATAAGAGCACTGCTCATCCTTTCTGTGACCCTGATTCTGGGGACACAGTATTTTCGGATCAATGCCCAAGAGGGCCGTGCGCAGATCAGTGAAGACGTTCGTGTGATCGAGACTTATCCCTTCTCTGATCCGAATGCAGTGCCTATCCTGGCCAGTGACGACCGCCTTTACCCTTACCACCGCTTCGAGGGCTACGCACACAACTCGGAAGCTGTGGAGTGGCGGGTTATCCACCTCGAAAACGAATGGATCGAGCTATGGGTCCTTCCCGAAGCAGGAGGGAAGGTGTGGGGTGCTAGGGTCAAGGAGACCGGACACGAGTTCATCTACCGTAACGAAGTGATGAAATTCCGGAACATCTCGCTTCGCGGTCCGTGGACCTCGGGTGGTATCGAGTTCAACTTTGGTGTCATCGGGCACACGCCTTCTACGGCGACACCGGTCGACTATCGAACACGGGAACATGACGACGGTAGTGTCAGTGTGGTTGTCGGCGCGATGGACCTCCCTTCTCGAACGCATTGGCGAGTCGAAGTTCGACTGCCTCCTGACCGTGCATACTTCGAAACGAATGTCCTATGGTGGAATCCCACCACCCTAGAGCAGCCCTACTATAACTGGATGACTGCAGCAGCGTTTGCCCAAGATGACCTCGTCATGAGTATTCCAGGAAACTCCTACCTCGAACATCCGGGTGCTCAGCGGGACTGGCCGTTTGATTCCGAGGGTCGAGAGCTATCCGTATATGACGAAAACCGGTTCGGTAGCAATAAATCGTTCCATGTAGTAGGTGAACTGAACGATTTTTTTGGAGGATACTACCTCGACGATGATTACGGCTTTGGCCACTGGTCACGTTATGAAGAAATGCCAGGCCAAAAGCTTTGGTTGTGGGCTTTGTCACGGCAGGGCGGTATTTGGGAGGACCTCCTCACCGACACGGATGGACAGTACGTCGAATTTCAAGCGGGTCGACTCCTAGTCCAGTATTCCCCTGGCGACGATGTGAATCCGATCTCCCAGGTAGGATTCGAACCGGGCGCTACAGATCAATGGACAGAGACGTGGTTCCCGGTTGAGGGTCTCGGCGGCCTCAGTGATGCATCACGTGACGGGGCAATGTTTGTCGAAAGGGAAGGAGGACGTGTCCGCGTTCGAGCTCATGCATTTGTAGAGACCGATGACACCGTGCGAGTGTCGGTGAATGGTGAAGTATTGTTCGCGGATGAGGTCTCCTTAGAAGTACTTGAGCCGATCGAGCGTGAATTCGGATCCGTTGATCCGACGGGAGAATTTCCACCGATTCCTCAAGATGCTGAGGTCGTCATTGAATTTCCTCGGCTTAGGCTCCGCTACCACTCAAAACCAGAGTCTCGGCAGATCTCGAAGCCATTTTCGACAGATGCTGAAGCGATACCGAGCATACCGCTCTCAGACCGAGAGGTTATGGCCGCTCAAGAGCTTGTGCAGGGGCGGCGCTTCAATGAGGCTCGAAACTTATTCGAAACAGTTTTAGCAAAAGAGCCTTGGAATAGAGAGGTCCTTCTAGGCCTAGCCGATCTGGAGTACCGCCGAGGTCGATACGCTGAAGGTCTGACTTTTGCCGACCAAGCGTTGCGTCTCGACGCCTATGATTCCGAAGGCAACTTCATTGCGGGAAACCTCTATCGAGCTCTGGGGCAGACCGTCGATGCTCGCGAAGCCTTCGGTTGGTCAGCTCGATCGATAGGGTTCCGGGCTGTGTCCTACGTTCAGTTGGCTGAACTAGCTCTAGTGGATGGAGACTACGCAGAGGCTGATCGCTACGCTCGGCTCGCGAAGGACTATGATCGGAATAGTCTTTCTGCTAATCGGCTACTGGCGATTCTCTCCCGTCTAGGGGGTGATGTAGCAGAATGGGATCGAATTCTCTCTTCCATATTAGAACTGGATCCGCTACACCACTTCGCAGAGGCAGAGCTCTATCTAACCGGTGTTTCCACAGAAGAAGAGTTTGTTGAGGGATTTAGGAGCGAATATCCAGAGCAGGAGCTTCTAGAACTTGCGATCGATTATGTGGAGCTAAGTCGGAGAGAGGATGCGATAGCACTTCTCGAACTCGGTGAAACTGCTCTCGGACATGCCATGCTTGGTGTGTGGCGGGCGTACTTAACTGAAGATACTGCAGTCCTGGCTGATGGTGTCGATCCGGACTTTATATTCCCATACCGCCCAGAGTCGATTCTCACACTTGAGTGGGCGACCGCAAGTGACTCTCATTGGTCTTGGGCGTACCTACTTGGGCTGAACCTATGGGCACGAGATCGAGTTGCCGAGGCCGCTGAGCTATTCATAGGGTTAGATGAAATACCGGATTACGGTCCATTCTACATCTCAAGAGCATTGATGGCATCGCAGTTTGAGAGTGGTGATTTGGTCAACCAAGTCGACTTCGAATCAGATTTTAGGCGTGCCGTGGAGTTGGCCCCTGACCTTAGGGCTGTCCACGTCTCACTGATACAGTACCTACATCGTGAAGGCCGATGGGAGGATGATGCTCGGTACCGGTTCCCGGAAGATTTCGATCTTGATCTACTCCATGCCGTAGCACTTAATGAAACACAACGCTTTGAAGCTTCAATCAAGCTATTAGATGAGATTGAGGTTCTACCCTCTGAAAACTCGAGTATAAGCCACCAGATTTTTGCAGAGGCTCACGTGTTGGCTGGCTTGGATGCGCTTGACAGGGATAACCTAGGTGCTGCCCTAGATCATTTTGACATGGCAGTAACTTGGCCTGAACATCTAGGTCTCGGGCGACCCTATGACCCTGAGGAACGCATTGAACAGTACTTACGGGGCGTTGCCCTCCGGCTCAGTGGGAATGAATCAGAGGCGCTCACAGCCTTCGAAGCCGTGATAGCTGAGACTCCGCGGGACGTTCTGGAGGGAGAAATAGGTGCCAATAGGATGGACCTAGTCGCTGTAGTAGCTCTCGATGCCCTGGGACGTTCGGATCAGATACGAATTATCCCTGATAGGGAAGAGGGTGCGTTAGCCCAGATCATTACCCGAGTACGTTCCGCAGCTACGAGTGGAGCAGATGTCCAACAGGCACTAAGGGACGCATCTCAATCATCCCTGAATTTGTTCTCCGACTTAACGGGACGGCTGATCTACCGAGCTTTGAATCTGGCACGCTAGGCATCGCAGTCTAAGAGGAGTGTAGCCCGATCAATCTCCCGGTTGGATAATCCTGAATTGGTTCGGTGGTCTTCGCCCCTGTAGATGCGTAACGAAGTAATCCCAGGTACGGCGGATCACGTAAGGCTCGTTAGCAAACCCATGATTCCGGTTTGGCATCACAAGCAGATCGAAATCCTTGTTATGCTCGATCAGTTCGTCAATCACCAGGATGGTCGCATTTGGGTGTACATTATCGTCCAATGTTCCGTACATGAGTAGAAGTTTTCCAGAGAGGTCCCCTGTGAGATTCTGGTTCGCTTGAGAATCAAAGGAATCACTCCCGTCATCATTTTTTTCGAGTAGACCGTGGTACTTCTCTCCCCATGTGTAATCGTAGCTTCGATTGTCATGGTTGCCCGCACTTGATACGGCAACTTTGAAGAAGTCTGGATAGCTGAGGATCGCGTCCGTAGAGCTGAACCCACCGCCAGAATGACCAAATATCCCTACGTGATCTAGATCGATTTGGGGGTATCTTCTCGCGAGTTGTCTCAGAGCTGCGATGTGATCAGGCAAGCCGTTATCGCGCATGTTCCCGTAATAGCTGTCATGAAAGGCTTTGTCACGGGCCGGGGTTCCCATCGCGTCGATGAGGAAGACGATGAACCCCAACTCTGCTAAGGCAGCAGCATTACCACCCTGTTGAACGGAAGCCTGCCTACCACGTACTGCACCAACCTGGGGTCCAGGATAGATGTAGTCTACGACCGGGTATTTAGTGTTGGGATCAAAATTCGATGGGAAAAACAAGAGGCCGTGGACAGGGGTAATGCCGTCCCGTCCGGTTGCTACGAAGTGAGTTGGAAAATTCCATCCTGTTGCTAATAATTCTGAGAAATCCCCCTCTTCCAGACTGAGCAGGATACTTCCACTGGAGTCTCTTAGAACTGTCCTGGGTGCAGACTCAAAATCTCCGGACTGATCGATGAAGTAGCGACCTGATGGACTCACCCAGATTTCGTGGTCTACATCTTCTGGAGACAGTAACTCGATAGAGCCCCCATCTAGGGCTGCCCGATAAAGGTGGCGGTTGTATACATCACGGCCTTTTTCTCGGCCGACTCCCGTGAAATATGCCCAGCGGCCCGTATCATCGACATGCAGTAGGTCGAGGACCATCCAGGGGCCCTCTGTGATGCGGTTCTTCAATTCTCCGGTTACTGCATCGAGCAAATACAGATGTCCCCAGCCATCTCGTTCCGACCACCACACAACTTCCGAATTTCCGTTAATCACCCGCCAATTTGGAATACCACCAGAGCGCCCGTTGGCTTCAACGAACGTTCTTGAGTGTTCTTCGACGATCAAACGTGCTTCACCATTATCAGTAGCGGCTGCATATAACTGGAGCGTGTCATAGCTGCGTACGCTCCGTGTGAAGAAGATCTGCTCAGAATCATTACCCCATCCTACGTCCTTCCAGAGCGTGTCTATCATCAATCCACAACATGATGTGTTCATTGCTTCGAGAGGATCCACACCAACCTGAGTGGCCGCAGAGTTGTCTATATCGAAGATATGGATTTCATAAGTCGGAATGACTGAATCCCCAGGGAGAGCTACGCGGTAGCTGTGTAGTTCAGGGCGTCCTGTTTTTGCTTCCAGGAGGTGGAGCTGTTTCACGTCACGCTCATCCAGTCGATGCGTTGCAATCCTCCGTGAGTCAGGGGACCAGGCCAGGACTGGTGGAGCCTCGTTACCTTCTCGTTTTAGGGTGACAGCAGAGCAGCAGCCCTCGGGTGGGACAGCATAGCCAAAGTTCTCCTCACCATCGTCAGATAGACGTATTTCTTCACCATCATCAAGAGAACGAATCCAAAGATTCTCGTCTCTGGTAAATGCAACCCAACGCCCGTCAGGTGACAGGCGCTCTGTGCTTGGACGATCCGGTATAGGATCTGGTCCCGTGCACGTGTAGGAGGCCAGGGAGCATTCCCATCGTATTGAGTCACCTGTATGGAATTGAATTGCCTGATCTTCCACAAAGTCGAATGTCTCGAAGGGAAGCTTGTTCGCCACATACGAGGTGTCAGCGGCGATCGAAAGGGCTGCAGCGAGACGATCGTGATCAAACGCAACACCGCGCGTTCGTGAATTGGGATCTACTAGAATGAACTCGTGACCGTCACTGATATGGCTGCGGTACCAGAAACGGTCACCATCAAGCCATTCTGGATTCATCTCGTCACCCTCGACGAGGAGCGTCGCATTCCAACTCAAGAATTGGTCAGCTCGGGTGTAGTCGGTTGCGGTAGTTTGCCCCGAGACAGGGATGCGTAAGCCTATGAGTGCTAGCATCGCGAGCGTTAAAATGTGTCTATTGAATGTCGACACAGGGACCTCCTATCAAAGAAATTGAGGATACCGCGATCCTTCTGGCCGTAGTTGCTGAAAGAGAAACATCAGAAGTTTTCCTTGGATCACGAACCTGAAAGATGTGGCTAAAGCCTGTTGTTTCGCTAGCAATAGCTGCGGATAGCCAATGAACCCCCTGCTCTCATAATGTGATCTAGAGGTTAGATCGAATTGCCGACAGCTCTGAATGCACCGTAGGTTCGCTGTCCAATTTATGTCGCAAAGTGAGGCCCTAGATGCGTTTACTGTGTTCCGTAGTCACGCTCATGGCTTGGGCGGTGACAACGACACCTCTATCCGCGCAAGACGATGATGAACTCCGTTGGACTCCGAGCAAGAGTATGGAGTTCAGTGTTGTGCAGCAGACTGCGATTTCCCCGGACGGTAGCCGGATAGCCTATGTGGTTCGGGTTCCGTTGATTGAAGGAGAACAATCCGAGTATCTGAGCCATATCTGGTTAGTGAATTCGGATGGCACAGGGAATACACAGTTCACGAGAGGAAAAATTTCAGCTTCTGGCCCATCTTTTTCACCTGATGGGGAATGGCTGACTTTTAGTAGCCAGAGCAGCGGAACAGAAGGAGAAAGCGAAGGGGGCTCACAGACCCAAGTTTGGGCGCTCTCGGTCAATGGTGGCGAGGCATTCCCCGTAACAGATGCTGCTTCCGGGGTGAATTCGTATCAGTGGTCACCTTCGGGAGAGCGCATCGCGTATCTGATGCGTGATCCTGATACGGATGAAGAGAAAGCCCGAAGGAGAGAGAAGCGTGACCCGATCTTTGTAGATCAAAATTTTAAGTACAATCACATCTATAGCGTTCCGTTCGACCCTTCTTCTTCCGAACCACAGGAAGAGACTCGGCATACTGAAGGTGAGTTTCACGTTACTGGATTCGACTGGTCAGTGGATGGCAGTCGATTTGCCTTTAGTCATCAAGCTGATCCCAGGTTAGATGAAGGAGCTCGAGCTTCGGATATCTCGACGGTATCAGCTGAGGGGGATATGACAGTTACCCCGCTTGTCACACTCGGTGGTACCGATGGCAGTCCACTTTATTCCCCTAATGGCCAATGGCTTGCATTTACATCATCAGGTGACACATCCCAACGGGTTGGTTTGGGTGACGTGTACATCGTACCCTCGGCGGGTGGCGAGCCCACAAAACTTGCGGATAGCCACGACCGAAGTGGAGGCTTGATAGGTTGGGAGAGAGATGGAACGTCAGTACTACTCTCGGAATCTATCGGGACAACCAGGCATCTAACTTCTCTTCCGATAGATGGCGAATCGTTGCACCAATTGACGGACGGCGCGGGCGTGCTCGGGTCGGTAGCTTTAGCAGCCGATACGGATGCGATGGCATTCACCTGGCAGACGATGGATACGCCAGTGGATGTGCATGTTTCCCCGGTTTCCTCATTCCAGCCAGAACGTGTAACTGATCTACATGCTGCTGTGGAAATGCCGGAACTGGGAAAAACAGAAGTGCTCTCCTGGGAATCGAAAGATGGTCGCTTCGAGATCGAAGGCCTGCTGACTTATCCGGTAGACTATGATCCTGATCGTAGCTATCCGCTGATCCTGAATGTTCATGGTGGACCCTCAGGTGTGTTCGTGCAGTCGTTCACGGGAAGCGCATCCACGTACAACCTCCAGTATTTTGCTCAAGAAGGGTATGCTGTCCTGCGACCTAATCCACGTGGAAGCTCAGGCTATGGCCGTGATTTTAGGTTTGCGAACGTACGTGACTGGGGTTATGGCGACATGGATGACCTGATGGAGGGAGTGGATGAGGTAATCGATATGGGAGTCGCACATCCGGATTCACTCCTTCTCATGGGGTGGAGCTACGGTGGCTACATGACTTCGTTCGCTGTCACTCGCACGGACCGGTTTAAGGCAGCCAGTATGGGTGCGGGCCTTCCAAACCTCGTGAGCATGGTGACCACCACTGATATCGGTGAATATCTCGTTGCTCACATGGGTGGCGAGGAATTTTGGGAAGATTACGAGGGTTACGAGCGACATTCGGCCATGTACCGGATCGCGAATGTTACAACACCAACTCAGGTAATCCATGGAGAAAATGATCTCAGAGTTCCATTCACTCAGGGCCAGGAATTTTACAGGGCCTTGGGGCGCTTAGGTGTGCCTACCGAAATGATTGTGTTACCCAGAACCCCACATGGGCCACGTGAGCCCAAGCTTCAGATGGAAGTCTCAAAGATCATCATGAAATGGTTTGATGAGCACCTACAGCGTACTAGGCCGAGGGTTACAACGGAGCAGTAGAAGATGCGGATATGGGAAACCAGGACGTCGTTCCTACTGTTGCTGGTCCCCCATCCATCCGGTGTACCCATTCGGTGTAAGCACGTAGAGGTATCCCTCATAGCGTCCAAGGATTGGTAGTTCTGTCCCAGCATCTAGCTGTGCGATTACAGATGCGGTATACGAAGGACTTGAAAGTATTGTCTGGTTTCGAGTTGCGATTTCCAAGCCGAGCGGAAGATCAGTAGGTTCTGTAAGACGAGAAGCCACATAGCCGTGTGCGCCATCTGGGAGTCTGACACGGAAATATCCACCGGATCCTGCGAGTACTCGGAGCGGGGTGTATTGACCGAGTTCTCGAAGGACCTCTCCACGGCGGCTTGGTGCTGCACGTAGGCGGATGCCGTCGTTCAAGAGTCGGACCCATTCCCCGAGTTGTCCGAGGTCTGCGGTTTGCTCCTCTACAGAGCCGCGGGGTGATCTCAGGAATGGGTCAGGATTAACTGGGCCCTCTCCACGCCGATAAATCCCGAAATGCAAGTGTGGCGGGGTCGTTCGTGCATTTCCGGTATTGCCGACAAAACCGAGCGTATCTCCTATCTCTACCTCTTGGCCGCGGCTGACTGCCTGACTGTCCAAGTGAGCGAAGTAGATATTTGAGTTTCTGATCGGATCACGTAACCAGACGACTTTGCCTCCTAAGTTCGTTACCTGTACCCGATTGACTCGTCCGGCTGACGTGGCGAGTACCGGTGTTCCTCTCCGAGCGAAAATATCCACTCCGTCATGGCTCCTTTGTCCAGCATCTCTGTCTGCACCAAATACACTCTGAATTGAGCGCACCCCGTGGCCCTCTACAGGGAACGCGAGTTGGGCTTCAAGCTGGAGTGTGACGGTATAGGTGCCACCTCTGAGGAGTTCTGGTTGTAGCCTCAGCAGAAAATCCCCACCTCGCCAAGGCTCGTGTTCGAATGTCCCAGGTACTGAATCTGTGGAGAGGATTGGTCGTGGTGGGTCGTCTTTGTTCTCTGCTACTCGAAAGAGATCGACAAAGACCCGTGTCTCCTTTCCATTTGTTAAGGAGACCTTAGCAGTAAGGCGCTGGCCCCGACCAATTGTCAAACGATACGCTATTGCACTTGGTTGCTCAGGTGTTATGAACCCCTCTTCCTGAAAAGGGAGAGATATTTCCACAGGAGCCTGGACGGCTTGGTGTGCGGCCAGAAGCCAATCACGCCCAAGTGCTGTGGTTGTGAGTCCTGCATCAGTTAGTGAGGCTTGGTAGGCCTCGTGGGGGGTCATGTCCCGGAAGCGGTCTTGGACCTGTTCGATCTCTTCACAACCCGAGAGACCGATGAGGGAAAGAACTGCAGCTAAACCAAGTGGTACTCTATTGAGCTTTAACACACCACTCCAGAGATCTGTTCAGTGGGCATAAGGTCCCTTAAGCCGCAGTTCTGTGTTGTCCTCTACAGACGAACCTGCCTAGAAAAGCATCCGCAGGTCAAGCAAAAAAATTGTAGGCCTGATATACGGTAGTTAGCTTTTCTCGGCCTATCACCCTGCTTTTCCCTCATCACTCAGTGAGGCGTCTGTGATCCGGATCGCCGAAATTGAAGCTGGAAGCATCGCGGAAGAGCTCAATCTTGAGATCGGAACGCGAGTCGTGCGCATCAACGGTGAGCACGTGCGCGATGGTATCGACTTCACTTTCCTTCTTGCTGATACTGAGATCGAGCTGGAGACCGTGTCCCCTGCTGGGGAAACTGTCTTCTATGAGATCGAACGGGAACCGGGAAATACGATTGGGATCATCCCCGCTCCAGACCAGATCCGAGAGTGCGCAAATAAGTGCGTATTTTGCTTTATCGATGGGAACCCTGAAGGCGCGAGACAGACGCTATGGCTCCGAGATGATGACTTCCGACTTTCATTCACATACGGAAGTTATGTCACCCTAACCAACCTCGGACCGAAGGGCCTTCAACGGCTGATAGACCAAGGGATATCACCGCTATACGTGAGTGTACACGCGACCGAAGCCGAGGTAAGAGAACGCCTTCTAGTTAACGAGAGAGCTGGTCTCATAATGGATCAGTTGCGAGGTCTTATAGAAGGTGGCCTTGAAGTACATACACAGGTGGTGTTGTGTCCGGGCTGGAACGACGGAGAGCACCTTGATCGCACAATAGCTGATCTCTGGGGGCTTGGACCATCAGTTCGATCTCTCTCGATCGTGCCAGTTGGCCTGACTCGTTACAACGTTAACCGGCCTGTCCGACTACTCCGGGCTTCGGAAGCGGTTGCGGCGATAGAGCAGGTTGATGAAGCCCGCCGGCTTGGTGGGGGCCAAGGGAGAGAGTTCGGTTGGTGTTATGCGGCTGATGAGATGTACTTAATCGCAGACCTGCCACTTCCGGAGGCTTCCTACTACGACGACGGCGCACTTCATGAAAATGGAGTTGGTGCTATCCGACGCTTTGTAGATGGGTTTGAGCGTGGGTTGTCTGAGGTCCCCCGATTCGAAGGACGCAGAATCCGATTGGTGACGGGTGGGTCTATGGCTCCATTTTTGGGTGAGAGAGCCTCGGCGCTGGCGGCAGCAACGGCAACGTCCGTCGAGGTAGTGCACGTTGAGAACCGCTATTTTGGTGATACGGTCACGATAGCTGGGTTACTGGGAGGGAGAGACATCATTGATGCACTACAGAATACGCAGTCCGGAGATCTGGTCATCCTACCCGCTGAAGCTCTTAATGCTGATGATATCTTTATTGATGACGTTACAATGAGTGAACTCCAAAAAGCACTTACACCAGCATTGATCTGTACCGGATATGAGGTGACGGAAGCCTTGAGGTCGATATGAGCGGACAGCTTCCTATCCTTGCAGTCGTCGGCCGACCGAACGTTGGCAAATCAACCTTCTTCAATCGAGTGATCGGGGCCCGGGTCGCGATCGTAGATGATCAGCCGGGCGTAACTAGAGACCGGAATTTTGCACCTGCAGATTGGGCGGGTCGGCATTTCTTCATTGTTGACACTGGGGGAGTTATTGAGGGAAGTGACGAACCGCTCGATAGAGCTGTACGCGAGCAGGCATTTGCTGCTGTCACAGAATCTGACGTAATCCTCTTCCTCGTTGACGGGCATCAAGGTGTACATCCTCTCGATGAGAAACTCGCTGAGGTTCTGCGGAAGTCACAAAAGCCGGTGCTCTTGGTAGCAAATAAGATTGATAACCTCCCCAATGACCAACGACATCAGGAGTTCTGGTCACTGGGTATGGGAGAGCCTATCCCGGTTAGTTCGCTGTCGGGTAAGGGGTCCGGAGACCTCTTAGACCTAGTGGTGGAGGCACTTCCTGAAGTTACATCGGTGGATCAAGAGGATGAGACATCGATTCGGGTAGCAGTTGTGGGGAAACCCAATGTGGGCAAATCAAGTTTCGTGAACCGGCTAATTGGGGAAGACAGGGTTGTTGTTTCCGATATTCCGGGCACCACTCGCGATCCAGTCGATACACTATTCCGGTACCACAACCGGACACTCGTCTTTGTCGACACAGCAGGACTCAGGCGTCAGACGAAAGTGAAGGACAACCTAGAGTATTACAGTGCGCTCAGAACCGATCGAGTTGTACACACAGCGGATGTGTGTATCGTCTTGATTGACGCGAGTGAGCAGGAATTGCATGCCCAGGATATCAAGATCCTAAGAACAGCCTGGGAGGCAGGGAAGGCCGTCGTTTTACTCATGAACAAGTGGGATCTTGTTGAGAAGGATACGATGACCGGCCCCGCATTCGAAAAGAAAATGCGTGAACGCATTCCTTTCCTTCGCTGGATCCCCATGCTCTTTACATCAGCGTTAACAGGGCAAAGAATTCGAAAGTGCCTGGACTTGATCGTTGAGGTACATGAAGAGAGACGTAGACGGATAGAAACACATGAGGTTAACGAGGTTTTAGAGGCCGTGCTCAGACGCCAACCGCCTCCGCTTTATAGGGGGCGTCGGGTAAAGGTGAAGTACGGAACTCAAGTAACCGTTGCCCCACCTACTTTTGCTATTTTCTCGAACTATCCGAACGCCTTACCCGCGCCCTACATTCGCTACCTTGAAAGTGGTTTCCGTGAAGCTTGGGGGTTTATGGGGACACCGATTCGTCTTCGTTTCAGAACTGGTCGGGAAAAGTGACTTACGCCTTGCTCGCACTGTCATATATGCTCGGGGCGACGCCCAGTAGTTACTGGGTCTCCCGGCTGGTACGCGGTATCGACCTGCGGCAGCACGGCTCGGGTAATCTTGGGGCGACCAATGTCTTCCGCGTTGTAGGCCCTGGTTGGGCAGCTCCAGTCTTGGTTGTTGATGTAGTAAAAGGGTTTGTCCCGGCATGGTTTTTCCCTGGATTGATTGATGCGACTTTTGGCTGGACACTTGCATTCGGTGGAGCAGCGATTGTCGGGCACATTTTCTCATTCTGGGTGGGATTTAAGGGCGGTAAGGGAGTCGCTACCAGTGCTGGAGTCCTATTAGCACTTGCTCCGTGGGCTGTTCTCGGGTGCTTTGCGGTGTGGTGCGTACTCACATTTCCAACCGGATATGTGGCATTAGGATCGATCGGTGCTGCGGCTAGCCTTCCGATCTTTGTCTCGCTTACACCTCACCAAGGTGGTGAAGGGCTCATGTGGTTCTCACTAGCACTGGCA
>LWDU01032248.1_pt1 | contig 47961 bp, 28 predicted proteins | sample 727161 | NCBI WGS metagenome assembly LWDU01 (sample SAMN04566230, study PRJNA314399) | hydrothermal vent metagenome | isolation source: deep sea hydrothermal plume seawater | place: Mexico: Gulf of California, Guaymas Basin | collected 2004-07-11
AACCACTTAAGGCAAAAAGATGGAAAGTAACATCGCCTGAAACGAATTGTTCTTTGAGATAGTCACGCATTCCCAAGGTTTGTACATCGACATCTCCTAACCAAAAATTCACGGTTTGGTCAGCGTCTAAGCCGGCGATTGGCCGGCCTATTCCAAAACCATCTACTATCATTTGATCTGAAGTTGATTCGGTCATCCAAGCATGGAATACTCTGATGTTTTTCTCGCTCAAAGGGTCGGCTCCATCGAGGTCAAAAACCACATATGCATCATTCGAACTCGATTCTGGCCAAATCTGGGAAATATGTTCCATACCGACTCTAGACTCATCATCTGGTGGTAAAGCCTGAGTTGATGAGAGTGAAAATTCAGCATATAAAAACGGGGTACCTGCGCCTATTAATATAATCAGAGTCGGTATGATTACCGCCCAAGGCCGATTCATTACCAATGTGGCTATCTTGCCCCAAATACCATCTTCACCATCCTCAACCTTCATCGAATAGGGGACTTTGAATCGATTGATTTTATGACCTAATAATCCAAGGACTGCCGGCAAAAATATCACTGAATAAATCATTGCGATACTCACAGCAAGAGTGCCTCCAATCCCAAGCGATGGCAATGAGGTATTCTTAAAAAACAACATTCCCAAAAGGCCGATCGCTACTGTTAAGCCAGAGTAAAATACCGCTTTTCCGGAAGTTGCAACACTCATTGCAACCGCGGTTCTCAAATCTCTGCCTCGACCCATTTCCTCACGGAATCGATTGACCAAAAATAACGAATAATCGATCGAAACCCCGATGCCTATCAGCGAGATAATATTGGTCGCATATTGGGTGACATCGGTGATATTAGACAGCCATATCGTCACGCCCATAGCAGCTAAAACCGTCATTATACCGATACCTACTGGAACTAAGGCGGCGATTAAAGTACCGAAAACAACTGCTAGGATAATTAATGAAAATGGGCCTGAGACTATTTCTGCAGAAATTAAATCCTCCTGAATTCTCTTGTCAAAAGTATAAGAAATCGCAATTCCATCGGTTCGCCATGCACTAAATCCATCTTCGATTATCAATTGTTCTTCAATCGATGCATATACCTCCTTAGAGGACTTAAAATCACCTTCGATAGAGATTATTGTCATCGCCCAAAAACCATCGGATTCTGTCGAGCTTCGCTTTGCTCTCAACTCTTCAGGTACTTGCCAAGAATGTTCGATTTCTGCCCCTTCTAGAGTGGATATAGGTTCTAATGCCTGCTCGACCGCCAAGCGCCATTGTGAATCCTCATCGGTCAAAGTCGGATGGAATACTAAAAATGTAAACGAATGAGATTCACTACCTTCAAGATCATTTGAAAAGGCGCTCCGCAAAACATTTCCTGCGCGGATACTCTCGACATCGTCCTCACCCCACCCCTCGGCCCAGTCTGCACCCATCCCCATCAAGGAAGACATGAAAATACAACTTAATAGGCCGAAAACAACAATTTTTCTCTTATGGTCGAACGTGAATTCACCAAGTCGGTAAAACGCCCGACCTTCGAGCATTGCAGGGTCGGTTGCCGACTCCATATCCACCCGCCCTCTCAACTTGCTTATCAATTGCGTAGTAATTTGGTTTCTCTCTGAGACCACAGATTTAACCATTGATTTAAGTTCCTTATAATGTCGTCTTGTTCGACATTTCTTGGCTCATTTATTGGTGGTTGAATTCTACAACCGCAAGCATTTGCATGGCCACCACCACTCTCATCGAGAAGGGTTGCAAGGCGCGATAGATCGAATGGATTATCTTCATCACGAAATGAATTGGCATAAAATGAAGCACCGAGTGCTGGCCGTTGGGGATTTTCAATCGAACCATCGGTGAAACCATGAATCACACAACAAGCGATCGCCTCCGGCCCAGCGAGCGCTGTTACTAAATATCCATTGGTTCGCAAACCGGAATTTGAAAGGTCACAAATTGCTAAACCGTCAATGATTTTGGTCGCTGCGGAAATGGCTTCGACCTCATTGGCTCTCTCTGCTGACAACTGATTCAATCTATCCTTATGAGATTCTAGAATATCATCTAATGATTCGCCTTGAGCAAATTGCTCCATGACCTTTTGCAAGTGTTGCGGGTCTTTCAATGAAAGCGAGCGAGATAAGCGGATCACTGGTCCATCGGCCATAAAATCCTCAAACGAAACCCCCCCGCTATCGAGGGCATCAACTATTGGCATCACCTCTTCAAGATGTGAAAGATCCAATTCAGTCTTCATCAAATCATAGGCTGCTCTAGCCGCAGATGGTGTATCTCGCCAATGACAAATTCCACCTCTAGCGAGGAAAGTTTCTTCTTGTTCCGGCGTCGGTTTATTGGTCATATGATGGTCGAGATAAAGCCCGCATTTCGGGTGAAAAGGTAGATCACATAACGCGGTTTTTTCGTCGATCAAATAATCGATTGACCCGCTTCGAATCAAAGCCGGATGAGAAAAATGAATCTCTAAACTCGGCTTGCTCGCTTTGAGAACAGCCGCAGCCATCAAGCCATCTAGATCCGAATCGGCGATAACTCGTTCGATGCCATCTAGGACAGACATATTCAGTACCCGGTCCGCAACTCCACATCAATGAATCGCAATCAACGTAGGCGATGACCCTATCAAGGTGGAGCGATACCTATGAGTCATGGAGACTTCTTGCGGTGTAGTCGTAGTCAATTTTGGCTCGATTTTATTGCTACAATATCCTCAAGGCCATTGGGATTTTCCAAAAGGTCACGTCGAGCCGACCGATGCGGACCACATAGCGACCGCATCGAGAGAACTCTCAGAAGAAACCGGCATTACCGACTTCACAATCGTCGATGATTTCCAATTTAGAACCGCTTATGATTTCCATCATAAAGGCCGAAAAATCGACAAGCAAGTTTTCTGGTTTATCGCTGAAACCGAAACTCTCAAGATCAAGATTTCCCACGAGCACAGGGAACACCTATGGCTCGATTGGGATGAAGCAATGGCTCAGCTTACCCATCATGAATCTCAAGGGGTTTTAGCAGCAGCCCATGCTCATATGAAATCGATTGGCAAAGATTAATGGTTTAACGATCTGAAATTCGTTGTCCTAATGGAACCCACAGGGTTTCCTCTTCACCCAATTTTGAATTAATCGCCCTTGCGAGAATGAATATCCAATCCGAAAGTCGATTGATATATTGCAAGCACAATGGCCTCAACTCAGATTTCATCACAACCATCGAACGCTCTAACCTACGGGTCATACATCGAGCGACATGAAGGGTCGACACAAGCGCTGAACCGGTTGGTAAAATAAAACTCGAAAGAGGGGCTAAGTCCTCATTCCAAGCATCCATCTCATCGCATAACCGGTCGGATGATTCTTGGCCGATCAACGCCATATATTCTGGCACTTTATCTCTTGGACAAGCGAGTTCAGCGCCCAGGTCAAATAATTCATTTTGAATACGACTAAGAGCTGCGATAATTTCAGAAAAACCTTCATGATTTGAGCGGTTTATTTCCATTATCTCCATGCCAAGCCAAGAATTTACTTCGTCACAATTGCCAATCATCGCCATTCGAGAATCTGATTTGGCTACACGCGTGCCATCTACTAACGAGGTTTGGCCTTGGTCGCCGCCTCCGGTGTAGACCTTTGTGATTCGGACCATGACCATCCCAAGTCATGCTTCAACAAGAGGTCTGCGGCTGTCAATACCTGAATCCAATGGATGCCACCATTCGATATCAAATTCACCTTCACACCATGAATACATTACTAAATACCCGTCGACAACGCCGTGCCATTCAAGGCATCCCGGTTCGAATCCTGAAATCCGAGCCGCCATTTTTTCGATTTTATCACCGACCGTTTGCCATTCTTTCACCAATCGCCCGAGTTGATCTGCGACCTCGATAATGTGAGGATGGTTTGGTGCTAGTTGCTCGATGATTAATTCGAGTTCTTCGGTTAAATCATGTGCTTCGTCTTGGAGGGCTTGGAGAGTGAAGAGAATTCGCTTTGCTGCATCTAATTCGGCTCGGGCCTCTTCGATGCTTACAACCTTCGTATCATCTGGAATCGATAGAAGAGACATTTGATCGAGAAGATCCTTCTTTGTCATCGGCTGACCAGCGAGCGGAGGGAGATTTGTATCGTCTTGCACGCTAGGTGCTTTCCTTCACGACACTTCAATTATGCGGTAGGGCATTCTCCGAAGAAGGGGGTTTTGTCAATTCGATTCCAAAGCGTTTTGCGACCTTAACTACGAAGGAAAGTGCAATTACCCCCCAAATTAGCAATTCGATTCCAATCATAATCCAAGCATATGGTCCTAATGATGCTAACATCAAGTTTGCATCGTAAGGAATTCCATAAATTGCCATATGGGCAACTTGGCTAAATAGCGATGCGGAAAACCAGATTAATATCGCATACCAACTCATTGTCGATACAGACCAATCTGCCCGTTGTGAGTTCTGATTCATGTTATTAAATTCGACCTCGACCCTCTTAAGTGATTCCGTCAAATGCTCGGGGGGCCCCGGGATATCCCACGTTTTTGGAGGTTTTCGTCACTTTTTTTCCAGCGAAGAAAGGCATTTTTCAATCGCTGAAATCCACTCTGGAGCGACCGATTTTTCACCACCATCTTCGGCCAATCTGGCTACCCAATGATCGGCTTTTTCTTGATTCCCAAGAAAGGTTTCGATTTTTGTTAATGCTAACCAAGCCATCGGATTAAGATGTTCTTCATCCAAATCCCAAGCTCGCTCAAAACAATCCAGTGCTCCGTGTTCACCCTCTAATTGACCCCGGTTTAGGGCGACCAATCCTGCTTTTGACCAAGCTAAAGGTAGACGTCCAATCAATAATCCACGGAAAACCAGCCAAGTTTGAGCCCCGCCTAAAGCGATGATTGTCGCGAATGCTAAGAATTCTTCAAAGGTTGAATATTTACCCCATTGTCCAGCCATCACCGCGACACCACCTACTGAAAATAAAATTCCTGCAAAGGGTGCGACGATGACTTCATCACGTGAAATCAACATGTTTTTAACACCAAAAACAAGACCTAATGCCCCATATGTCAATAAAAATATCAAATGAACTTGGACCCCAGTTGGATTAGGTGCGCTTTGTCCGACCAATAATAATAATGAGACTCCAAGGAGAATTGAAGCGAATCTCTTTGAAGGCCCAGGGAAGGGTTGACGCTTACTCATGTTCAGTAGAACAAGAGCTACGGCAATTTCGAGAACGACGAACCACCAAGTCTCCACGGTCTTGGCGGAGAGCCCATCTGTATTGAGAGTTTTCAAACCCGATGGTAAGAACTTCCGCGATTTATTTCAAAGGCGCGGTATAATTGTTCTATCAGGATCAATGCTGCTAATTCATGAGGCATGGTCATCGGTGATAACGAGATTGTGCTTTTGCCATGACCTTTGGGGAAGCCATCAGCTGGGCCGATCGCAAGGTGGGTGTCCTCGGTAGCTAAAGTCCAGTTATTGAATTGATGAGAAAATTCAACGCTGGTCATCATGGCTCCGCCTTCGTCGAGATAAATCGTATCCGGTGGAAGTTTAGAAATATAATGGGCAGGAGTGCTTTTAGCGGGATGAAATTCCAATCGGACCTTTGATTTTAACCGGTCTTGATACATTTTAATCAATTGAGAAATTTCTTTTTGTGAGGGCGCCCCGTGTAAGTGAACCACAATTCGCCCCATAGTTCGGTCCAATCGTCCATACCCCAAGACTCTTGATGTTCAACCCCTTGGCCAAACCATGGGTTGGTGGCCGTTCAAGTCCAAGGCAAAAGCCAACCGAATCCCGGATGTAATCTTGCGAGATACCCGGTCTTGGTTAACCGATTTGCAGGAAGCATGTGAACGCAATTTCGATGCGCCTGAAGAAGCACGACGGCAAATTCGCCAAATGGCTGGAGAATGGAAAGATGCAAATGATAAGGGCATCATGGCAGATTCTTTGCTCGAAGGATTAGAATTACGCGCATATCGTTTGATTAATTGTGATGATGAAGAGTTCACCCATTGGCTCGATAACCTCGGTTTTTGGCAACCGGGCTGGCGACCACCAGGTACTCGAGATACGGATGACTCATGAACCAGACACGGCTCGCCCGGTTCATGGCGAGCGCTGGTCAACTACACATGCTCTATACCTGCCCTTTTTGTTGGAAGGTTAGAGGGCTGCTTGAGCACCTTGATTTGGACTACGAACCGGTTCAAGTAAACCCAATGAAAGCAAAGAAAACTTTGCCTAGCGCACCCGATTGGACCAAGGTCCCGGTTTGGGTTGACGCCAAGGGTGAAATCATCGTTGATTCAACCACGATTATGAAACATATCGATTCACAGAATAATGGTGGAATCCTTTGGGCAAGTTCGGATGAAGCCCGCAGAGACAAATGGGTGGAGTGGGTTGATTTACACATGAGTAAAGCGACGATTCCAATCCTTTACGGCGGACTTTTCTCTGCTCTAAAAACCACAACTAGGGTTTCTAAATTAGAAAAATTTGGATTTATTTCAAAGCGGCTTTATGCCTGGGCGGGTTTCCCAATTATGTGGGGTATAATCGCTCGGAGCAGGGTCAAAAAAGACGGGCGAACACCTAAGCAATTATGGCACGACCTCTTAGGTGAATTCACCGATTCATTCGATAACTCAACCTTTTTCGGAGGGGAAAAACCCGATTTGGTCGATCTTACTGCTTTCGGTTATGTTCGTTCGATCTCGCCTTACCCTCAATTTTCAAAATTGACCGACCACGCCGCCGGCATGGCTTGGTATAAGGCCGTAGAGGCCACTCTTAAGGCGTGATAAAATGGAGATTATCACAGGCCCTTTTGGTCTGGAATTCCAAAGAATTCCGGCTGGAAAGGTCATGATTGGCACCGATAAAGGTGGTTGGGTTCATGGTTCGGAACGACCGAGGCACGAGGTAAAACTACCGGAGTTTTTGATAATGAAAAATCCGGTTTCAAAATCCCAATTCGAACGGATTTTAGGCCGCGAATCCAATGATGATTCACCGGTAGATTTGATCGATTTAGATAAAATAAATCTAATCTCAGATATCGTTGGCCAACATTTTGATGAAAAGGTTCGGTTACCATCTCAAGGAGAATGGGAAATCGCACGCGATATGCTCGAATTACCTCGTGGATTCACCGAGTTATTGGCTGACCAAGCTACCGGTAACCATAGGGGGGCACAACTCGATGGTCGACCGAGAATCGACGATATGATCGGGCCGATGAAAGACCACAGAGTTTCTCAAACCTGCCACCCAAAAAAGGCAGGAGTTTTTGTTAGAATCGCAACACCAGCCGGCAGACCATTGCCTAAAGTTGGATTCAGATTGGTAGTTTCGCCAAAGAGAGAACAGGATGAAATAAGAGTTCCACTCGATGCAGATTTTGCCGCAAATATTCGCACTGAGCTGCTGTGGACTTTTATTTTGGGAATTATTCCAAGCTTCATCATTCCCATATATCGAGGATTCTCTGATTATGCACTCGACGGTTGGCCAAATCTTCTCTTTGGAGGTATTTGTGCAGGCTTTGTAACCGGCGCATTTTGGCGGCCAAAACGCAAGACCTGGCGGGTTGATGAATCTGGTAATCTCATTGGTCGGAAGGATTGAGACTGGCCCAATAACTCTCTTGACGAATCGCGTCCATCGCACAAATCGCAGCCATATTAACGATGTGCCTCACGCCATCTGAGCGCGCCAATAACTGAACCGGTTTGCCCAATCCTTCCAAAATCGGGCCTGTCATATCCGCATCACCGAGTTGTTCCAATAATTTGTAAGCAATGTTTGCACTTGCTAAATTCGGGCAAATCAACACGTTCGCTGGACCGTTGAAATCCATGAATGGATATTCCTTTTGCACCTCTAAATCCAGTGCGGTATCGGCTTGCATCGGCCCATCGACAATCATATTTGGGTCTAATTCCCGAGCTAATTCAACCGCATCTTCAATCCGCTCTGAACGCTGGGCTCTGCTGCTACCAAAGTCGGAAAACGATAACATTGCAACCTTCGGTTCAACCCCAAATCTTCGGGCGACTTTTGCGGTTTGAACCGCGATCGCTGCGAGGGTTGTCGAGTCGGGATAAACGTTAACGGTAGCATCACCCAAGAAAATTAATCTGCCTTTTACCACCATCATATAACAGCCGATGGCACAATGACTATCATCATCGCTTCCAATCACTTCTAAACAAGGCTTCAAAACATCACCATAATTTCTGGTAACTCCGCCAAGGAATCCATCAGCATCACCTGCAACCACCATTTGGGCTGCAAAATATGGTCGGGATTTGAGCAATCTTTGAGCATCTACCGTGGTCATGCCTTTTCGGCATCTGTTTTGAAATAAGGCCTCGGCATATTCGCCGGTGCGGCGGGAATCGTACCTTGGGTTGATGACTTCGTATTCGAATTCTAAATGTAACTCTTCAACAATCTTCGAGATGGTTTCGACATTGCCCAATAAAATCGGTTTGCAGATTTTTTGTTCGACTAATTGTGCTGCTGCACGGATTACTTTTTCGTTATCGCCTTCGGGAAATACGATTCGTTTTCCACGACCTTTTACCTGGTTGAAAACGCCTCTCATCACCGAATAAGACATTCCTAACCTCGCTTCTAAGGCCTCACGGTAAGCTTGTTTGTCGAAATCTTTTGGCTTGATGGCTGCTACTCCTTCGTTGACTGCGGCTTCTGCCACATCTGAAGCCTCCCAAATTAAAACACGTCGATCAAAGGGTTTTGGAATGATGTAATTCGGCCCATATTCCATCGTTTCGCCTTGGTATGCTAATGCGATATAATCCGGAACTGCTTCTTTAGCAAGATTTGCCAAAGATTTGGTTGCTGCCATCTTCATGCCTTGGGTGATATCGGTCGCTCTAACATCCAATGCTCCTCTGAATATGTATGGGAATCCAAGAACATTGTTTACTTGATTTGGAAAATCCGAGCGCCCAGTCGCGATAATCGCATCGTCCCGAACCGCCAAAACCTCGTCAGGCATGATTTCAGGGGTTGGGTTTGCCAAGGCGAAAATGATTGGTTTGGGAGCCATTCTTTCGACCATTTCGCCAGTGACTAAGCCTCCTCTGGATAGTCCTAAAAGCACATCTGCACCAACCAACGCATCACCGAGTTCTCCATCTGAATGGTCGGCAGCGAACGGTGCTTTGTATTGGTTAACATCTCCTGATTTTAAACGAGATTTTGTTATGATTCCTTTGGAATCAACCATCAATATATTTTCTAGTTTTACCCCTAAAGCGACGTAATGAGTTGCGCAAGCGATAGCTGAGGCTCCTGCTCCAGATACTACGACTTTCAATTCCGACAAAACTTTGCCTTGGATTTCTGCCGCATTGAGCAACGCTGCTCCTGAGATAATAGCGGTTCCATGCTGGTCGTCATGCATGACTGGAATATCGGTCGCCTCAGCGATTCGCCTCTCGATTTCAAAACATTCTGGGGCTTTGATGTCTTCGAGATTGATCCCGCCAAAAGTAGGAGCGATATTGCAAACGGTCCGGATGAATTCCTCTGGATCTTCAGTATCGATTTGAATATCAAATACATCGATATCGGCGAAGGTTTTGAGCAACAAGCCCTTCCCTTCCATAACCGGTTTACTGGCCAAAGCACCGATATTTCCCAAACCTAATACCGCGGTTCCATTGGAGATTACCGCGACCAAATTTCCTTTAGCAGTATAGCGATAAGCATCCTCTGGCCTCTTGGCGATTTCCAAGCAAGGGTAGGCTACGCCGGGGGAGTATGCGAGCGATAATTCGTGGGCGGTAGCGTGAGGTTTTGTCGGAACGACCTTGATTTTGCCTTTTGGCTCTAATTCATGATAGGCGAGGGCCTCTTTTTTGAGGGCGCGCTCACGCCTGCTCTCGGTCATTTCAACGTCTCCGAAAGCCTACTCGGGACGAACTCGGGTTTGACCTTTGTGTGGTGTAGTATACGACACCGACTACATTAGAGGTGGTTTGAACCATTCCAAAATGGTGGTATAATGAATCGGGTTTTGGTAACAGGAGTGCATTTGATTGATATATCATTGAATTTGGATAGGACTTCATGACCACCGAAAACAGGGCCTGTGGCCCTGCAAATCCTGCGCCAAGAGCAGTCTTCTTGACCATGCTAATGCTACTGTCATCAATCGTCCCAATTTTGACAACCTCTGCCCAAGATGGGCCTCAAAATGGCAGTTGGGCCAAGGAGGGTTCTCACGATACCGGTTGGGTACAACTCGATGCGACAGGAGCAGATTCCATCAATGGAATTCCTGCGATGGTCGATTGGACTATCGAGTTTGCCCCAGGAGCAACATTGGATAATTTGAGTTTTGAAATAATGGTCGATGGTGGCAATGGAATTTCAATTCAAGAACCACTTTTGGTTTCACCTGATACCGGTTTGACCTTGTTTGATTGGCGCGGAAATGGCTGGCTTGGTCAAACAGAAAGCTTCGATGGAAATAACCCTCATCAAGGCCGGCTTTCTCCAACTTCTGATGTTGGGGCTACATTCACTTTACCCGCTGGAACCGAGATTACAGATTTGGTTATCGAAGCCCTTGCACCAGCAGATCCTGTCGTTGCTCTGAAGCCAATCGATTTATCGATTCAAGATGCCGTTCCTCATCCGGTCGATGGCCGATTATACGCGGCTGTTGGTGATACTTTGGTAATGCTAGATGCTAATTCAAATCCAAATATCATCGATATGGTTCGATTCGAAAATAGTGACGGAATCTATGATCTTCATATCGATGTATCAAATAACAGAATTTTGGTCCTAACCGTATCCGAAGGAATCCAAGCTGTTGACCTTTCGACCACTGAAATTCTAACACCCTTAGCTGCTGAACCAATGGGTGGCACTTTCTCCCAAACCATTATCACCGCAAATGGCAATAATTATGCGATGAGCGAGAATGGACTTTGGATTCTCAATAGTGCTGGATCCGGTTGGACTCTCGAACAAGCGAGTAATACAACCGACTGGCCGGTAGGCACCCCATGGAAAACTATCGAGCACAATGGCGTTCTCTATGTTTCACTTGTCGGTGGAGGAGTCGGGAGATATGATACTTCAACCTCAACGACCCTTAGCCATTGGTCGACCGCCAATAACTTACATTCTGATTATATCAGTGACTTTGTAATCGCTGGCTCTTGGTTATTGATCTCCTCTTGGGATGCTGGAATCGCCCGCCATGATGTCAACGGAAATTTCTGGCTTGCTACATGGACGAGTTCTAATTGGCTTGCTTCAAATGTTGTTCAAGGTATGACAGTAGTTGCAAACCAGGTCGATATATTGGCTGGAGATGCCGTCCAATCCTACGATACTACATCCGGCTCATTTACTGCAAGAACCAACTTGGTAAGCCTTGGTCAAATCAACGATGGCGAGGATATTTTACTTTGGCCTGCTGGCGGTTCAAGGGCGCCAGCGACCGATCAAGTACTGGTCACGGATGGCCATGCGGTCTTTGGAATTCTAGAACCTGGAAATACTCCATTTTATGCTGGCGACCTCATTATTGGCAGCGGCCCTTCAAACGGGGATATGTCTGATGCATTGGAGATAAATGGCATAGTTTATGTTGGAAGCGAAGAAGTTCTTGACCGATATTCGATAAGTCAATCTCGTTGGCTCGCACCGGTTGAAATAGGAGATATCATCACTCGTCTAGCTAGTTCTGGAACTGATATCATCGTCGCCACCGATGGCGGCGGTGTTCATGTCGTTGCGAACGGAACCATCATCGAAAGTTATGATGACACCGATGGTTTGCAAGCGAATCGAATCAAATCCATCGATGCACAAGGCGATCTCATCGCCTTGGTTCACTATAGTCATGGGATGGCGCTAATCAATCGTACAACCTCAACCATAACCACCTATGCTCAAGGTGATGCTGCGCTTCAAACAAACGCACTCGAAGACATTGCACTCTTGGGCAATATTGCCTATATCGCAACCGCTGACGAAGGCTTAGCTCGTTACGATATCGCAAATGACACTTTTCTTGGATCGTGGCGCTCAACCGGTATTGACGGAGTAGGAGAAGCCCCTATTACCATTAGTGGAGATATCGTTTATCTTGGCCTACCTGGATATGGAGTCATCAGGAAAAATATAGTGACCGACCAAATCCTCGACCCTCTTAGAGCGGGTGCTAACGGCCGCGGATTGCCTTCTAGCCAAATCTATGCTCTCCATACCCTCGGAAATGGCGATGTATTGATCGGCACCAATAATGGGGCAAGGGTTTGGGATGGAAGCAGTTTTCACACGGTTAGTTCCGGAAATGGTTGGCCTCGCCCGACAACTTTCATGGACTTCGTCGACGACGGCACAAATTTCTGGGCTGCAACAAACGCTGGTGTTTGTAAATTCAGTATTTCATCTCGACAATTAGATGATTGTATTAATCAACAAGATGGGCTTGGAAATACTTACACCACATCAATCGACATGGATGGAACCGATATTTATGCTGCAACTTGGGCAAGTGGATTATCCATTATCGATACCACTAGTGATACGGTTACCGATAATTGGGAATCTGGCGGAACCACTAACCGCGCCTTGGTAGAGGTGATTGGTGATGTTGCTTATCTCGGACTTTACAATATCGGTATTGCACGATATGATTTAACCACAAATGAATGGCTGCCTATTTGGGATGCTAGTTCAAGTGGTTTACTCCAAGGCGATGAGATTACAACAATGCATTTGGGCCGGTATGCTGACCAATTATGGATTGGAGGAGATTTTGGTTTCCAAGTTATCAACGTTTCAGCTGGGACCGAAGTAGTTCACATCTCTCAAGATAACTCGATGTACAGTGGATCCGATGATCCATACCAAATGGTCATCGCAGGCAATACGGTTTACTATCACGGATTATATTATCAGGGCGATGAGATTCATCGAATCGACTTGGATAACCTGAGTGCAATGTCCTCCCTCGATGCAGGAGCACAATTCGGTGTCGGTTCGTGGATGTATGGAATGTCGGCTGTTAACGGGGTTCTATATGCTGCAGTCGAACCATCTTGGAACCAAAATGGCCAAGGCGGAATCGCCACCTATAACTTGACCAACAAATCCTGGGGGCCAAATATCGACCCAACCGGCGAGGTAAATATAGTTCAATTATACACAGATAATTCCGGCAACCGCTGGATTTCGTGGGGCGAAGCATCGCTTGAACTCTATGATTCAAGCGGTATTCTTCAAGGTGAATGGGATTCCGATGATCTCGATTTACCTATTAGAGAAATTCTCGAATACGATGGCGAAGTCTTGTTTGCAACCGAAGAAGGCGTCGCTCGTTACGATTCCAATAGTAGCCAATGGCTCTCGACATGGACACCAGGAAATGGTTTAGATTCCTCGTTCGAAGATGTCATCTACGGAATGTGGACCGACGGCGCTGACCTTTGGGTCGGAAGCGCCCGCAGCAACGGCTGGCAAGTCAGGGCAGAGATTGGAGTTTTGGATAGTTCTGGTAATTGGACGGTATACTCCAATGGTGGAAATATCCCCGCTGGGTACCCGACTTCTTTCGTTGAATGTGCTGGAATAATTCACATTGCGATGAATAATAACTGGAATGGAGGAGTTGCGAGATTTGACATCGCAAATGATACTTGGCTCTCTGCTTTTACCCAAGGTAATAATGGATTAGCCGATGATACCCCTGGCGCGGTCACCTGTGATTCTCAAGATATTCTCTATGTAGGATATTATGCTGATGACCAACCAATTTCTCGTTTCAATTATAATACCGGCCATTGGATTGGCGATATCGATCAATCTTCCCATGGTATATCCTCGGACCGAGTCTATTGGGATAGCTTAGCGTGGGGTGGTGGTCGATTGATGATTGGCCACGGCGTCGGTTCAACCGGTGGTTCTGGAAACGGTGGTAGCGAAGGCGGATTTTCAACATTGACCGCGAGCGGAACCAGTGCTAGCCAAGCGAGCGTCCAAAAGGTTGGAGCTGCGGTTACAACTTGGGAATTCTCTGGCACAACTTGGCTTTACGGTCAAGCGGGTGGAGCTACTGGTTATTCTCACGTTGATGAAATAAGTCAATTGGGAATAAATACTGTCAATTCTTTACCGGGGTTGGTAAATGGCGAGATTCAAATGTTTGATGGAAATTCCACTCATATTTGGGCCGCGACCGGCAATGGAAATTCCGCCGGCGGCCTACTCGAGGGCACTTACTTGCCAAATGGAAGCATAGAATGGACTCGAGGTTGGAGCGCATATGGTGGCCAAATCGTCGATATCGAATTGGTCGGTGATATTCTTTACACATCGGTTCAAGGTGTTGGGATGATTTTGATCAATTTAACCTCTGGAGTCGCTGCACGAGCTCAAAATGGTTTCCATAATTACCCAGACCAAATCGTTCGCTACGGTGACGATTTGGTCATTGGGCTAGAAGGAACATGGTCGACATCAGCGGGAGTTCAGATATGGAATACTACTCAAATGGGCTGGACTGGCGGTCGATTGCTTGCTGGTTTACCCTCAAATGTTGTAACCGGTGTCGAATTCACAACCGGTTATACTTACATCGCCACCTCAAGTGGTTTGGGAGTATTCAATTTGAGTTCAAACGATTGGGATAATCCTCTTACCACAATGGATGGTTTATCGTCAAATGTCATCAACGATGTCAAAGTCGTCAACGGGAAACTGCTCCTAGCAACACCGATCGGACTCGATGTTATCGATTCCAATGGAATAACTACTCTGACCAGAGCCGATGGACTGCTCGGAAATTCGATCGACCAAATTTTGGTCGTTGCTAACGATATTTACCTGAGCCACGATGGTTTGGGTTCGGAAAGACCTGGATTTAGCATTGGAGATGGGTCGAATCAAACCATTTCATTCATCGCTCATCAAATCGACCAATTACCTTCCAATACCGTTCTTGCTTTAGCCTCGGATTATCGAGGATTATTCATCGCTACCGATGAGAGTCCAATGATTTTCTGGAATCGAAGTTCCAACCAACATGAGATATTCTTGCCTTGGAATTATTTCACCGGCTGGCCAGTTCAAAATATGCGTTCGAACGCTGACCGATTGGTCGCGGTAGGAGCCAATGGAATTGCGGCAATCGATTGGGCAACCCCTTCGAATTTCGCATCGTTCAATACTTGGGCTCAAGGCATTACCGGGGCGACTGGAGCAAGCTTTGTCGGCGCAAATATTTGGATTTCAACCGATGATGGCTTGAGAGGATTCTTCCATCCAAGCCATGAGGAAAGAGAATCTTCCTCAATGCGTAGAGCTCATCCTCTCAGCATCGGCTTCAACAATGCATTTACCGATGTAACCAATATGACTCATCCTGGCATGGCCATCGTATTGGTCGATGCTGCGAATGCGGTGACGCTATCAGACGATGGTACTACTGGGCCGCACGGAGTATTGATGCAAACCGTTCCTCTAACACTATCCTCTCCTGTATCCGGAGCTGCGACTTGGGTTCAACTGAATTCATTATTGTGGAATTCAACCCTCGATATTTCAAACGCGAGCAATCTGATGACAAATATGCAATATATCATCGATAATGGACGAATAATCAATGGAACAAATTACATCACTTTGAGATTACAATCTCCAAGCAACGGAAGTTTGTGGGTTAAATTAAATTATGATTGGCACCGTTCTGAAACCCCTATTCAAGCGATCTCATTGTGGGATAGACCTGATGATGGCGGACAAACTTTGGTAGCAAATTGGACACAGGTGAACGATGATGATTTCGCATCGTACGTCGTTTATCTTAACGAAGGTCCTTGGGCAACTCAACCGAATGTCGTCGATCTCCAACCATTCCAGCCCGATGCCGCAATCGGTATCTCCTCAAGATTACAGACTGAAATCTCCACTATAGGCGGTCAGCCACTTCAAGATGGCGTCGATTATTACGCGGTCGTCGTGGTAAAATATACCGATGGACGCTATGGAACTCCGAGCGCACAAATTGGCCCTGCTTCTTCTTCGGATGAAATTCCGGCACCACCGCTATGGGCGAGTGGCGCTCCTCATGATGGTGGAGAAGATGGCGACCTAGCGGTCGAATGGGCTCGATGTACTGCTTTGGATCTTGCGAGCACTCGCATCTATGCATCTACGACACCTATTACCGATGTACTAGGTATGAGCGTTCATACCTCGGTCCCTCCTCAAGATGGTAATTCAACCGTAATTGGTCTGGCTGCTGGTCAACCTCATTGGCTTGGATTCACATGTGTTGACCAGAGTGGCCAAGAAGACCTAGTCAATGCCACAATTATCGGCCCTGTGGTCCCAACCGGCGGTTTGAACGACGGTGTTGCACCACCTAAGTTAGCAGACATTTGGGCAGAGGATGTACCTGAAGATGACGGTGGACGAGTCCGGATGGGCTGGACTCCTTCGGTTGCTGACGATTGTGCATTCGTTACGGTTTACATGCGGCCTGTCGGTGATGGCGATGACATTCCGGCTTCGGTCGATGACTTTGCGCAAGCGGTTATAGTCCCCGATTGTGAGACAAATATGACCATCATCGATGCGATTGGAGATTTCCCGCTCATCGATGGACAACCCTATTTCATAGGCGCGGTCGCTTCCGATAAATGGCTAAATTCCGACACCGGTGATGTTACAATTCTCCAAGTCACCCCTTATGTCAACAATATTGGTGGCTCATCAATACCAGAAAGAATCGGCGAATTGAGCGCATGGGATCATCCTGGTGACGATGGTACTGCAATCGATGTCGCGTGGGTTCCATCCGAAGTCGATGATTTCGACTATTATGTAATATGGACTTCGGCTCATCCGATAGATGACCTTAGCAACCTAGCTCCAGTCGCGGGAACAGATCCTGCGCTTTGCGGTTGTATCAAAATGAATAAGCAATGGGTTGATGAGGCAAAATCACCGATTGAAATTTTGGTCAACACCGCACTGTATGGTGGAGATAACCTATTGGCTGCAAGCCCTGCACAAGTGATGCCGAATGTGGAATTATTTGTCGCTGTCACCGTTCACGACATCAAAGGAAATGTTCACCTTGATGGATTGACCACGGTTTCGGTTATACCTATCGATAACTTAGCAGACCAAGAAGCACCGGATAAATTGACCGATTTATATTTGGTCGATAGGCCGATGGACGATGGTACTGCGGTCTTACTGGACTTTGGCTTATCCGATGCTAGTGATATCGATCATTACGAGATATATGCAGCTGCATATTCTTTCGATTCGGTCGGTCAAGGTGGTAATGGCCCTGCAACTCCAATCGAGACACTCGGAAGAAGTCCAAGTTTACCCCTTTCGATCGACTTGCTGGCTCACGACACACCTGTCGTACCAAATATGCAAGTAACCGTCGCGGTTGTTGCTGTCGACAGTTCTGGCAATGCCCACATGGCTAATTTGGTTACCGCAAGTGCTATCTCGGTAGATGATGGCTTCCAAGATCCAGGTTCTCACCTTCCCGATATTGATGGGATTTCATTGAGTTGGATCGGGAATTCGATCCTGGTAGAGTGGGACCACTCAAATGATGCATCGGTTCGATCTTATGTCGTTTTCATCTCAGATGAAGAATTCATCGAAACCGATGATGCAACGATGGTCGGCGAGGTTTCGGCAATCAATTCACTTCTCATTACGCCTAACGCTTTCACCGACTTGGATAATACAACCGAATGGTGGGTTGGTGTTGCTGCTCAAGACGAAATCATTCATCGAGAAATGATCGATTCAATCCAGGTTTTACCACCTTCTTCAGTCAAAGGTGATGGTGATGAAACCGGTAAAGAAACCCCTTCGGACTTCAGTCAATTATTAGGCTCTGATAATATGATGCTTATCGGGTTAGCTGTGGTTGCAATATTGCTATTATTATTGGTTATTCGCTCTCGTGGCGGTAGACCAACAAAAAACAAAGATTTCGATATGCAAGAAGCGACTTGGGGAATTCAAGCCAGAGATGGCTGGGACAAAACCGATAGTTTTACTGCACCTACAGTAGCTGCTCCACCTTCGGTTCAACCGGCTGTACAACAAGATATCTTCTCTGCAGCACAACGAATTGAGAATCCGATGCAAAACCAACAACAAGCCTTTGCACCTTCTCAACAAAACTTACAAGCACCTCAACAAATCTTGCAACCTGAACCGGTTCAACCCTTTAAACAGCCACAACAACCAGCAAAGGGTGCAATCGACACCTCCTTCTTGGACGACCTGTTGTGAGTGATTAATGCAGGGGCCAAAGAGTGCGGTCTTCACCACCGTGAGAGCCCGGGGTGGGCATTACTTTCATCTCGATTTTCACCGTTCTCGGTTACGACGCCATGGTGAAATTTTGGGCATTGAAATTCCAGATTTCACTATGCCTGAAGGATTGGAAGGATTGGTTAGGATTACTATTTCCGACAACAAAGTTGATTTTCATACAATTCCGTTTTATCAAGAGATTCACATGGAAGCTGAAGGCATTAGCAGAGCTGCTCCTCGGTGGACTAGAAAACTTACTGGCCTCAAACACGGGGACTGGGACCCTTACCGACAAATCTCAAAAGATGTTATGACCAATGGGGCTGATGTCGCATTATTGATTCACGAATATTGTATTGTCGATGGTGACCGAGCAATGCCGGTAATTCTTGATCACGATGGTACGGTTTGGGTTAGCGAGGCGGGAATGGGTGGAGTCGATTCTATCACTTTTGAGATTTGTCGACCTGCAATTATTGCAGCTGGTTTCATCATCAATGAAGGCCGATTAAACGAGAGATTGGTCGCCCGAGCAAAAGAGGTTGTTCTGCTCGGCACCGGGATGGGTGCGGCGAGGTTAACTGTGCTCGACGATGTCGATATCGGAGATGGTAGCACAAATTTGCAACGAGTCTGTATTTCTGCTCTGGGAGATGATTGGCTATGATTGACTCGTTATTGGCTGCGAAAGGCCAGGATCGAATTTTGTTTTTATCCGGTGGGCCAAAAAGTCATCTTGCTCGCAAAAACTTCTTTGCTACCGGAATGACAACCAGATTGGTTATCACCCAACCAAATATTTCGCCTCAATCAAATCACTCCCCGCTAAATGGTGAGACAATAATTAGTAAAAAAAAACCAGTTATGCAAGCAAGCTTGCAAGAATTATCCCCTGAGGGTTGGAAAGCAACCAAATATCTCAACTCAAAATCCTTAGCGCAAATGCTGAGGTCTCTAAAGCCATATACTCCTAAAGGGGCGGTATGGGCTGGAGCATTAGCCTATGATTTGGTTCAGTGGACCCAACCTATCAAATTACAATATCCACCTGCTGAAGGCGAAATTCTTGCGGTTTTATGGCTTGTCGAAAAATGGAATGAACATGATTTGGTAATTCCCAAAATAAAAGAACAACCACAAGGCGGTGATGAAAGCACCTCACATAGTGATTCTGAACATGCAGAAATCGTTGATAAAATCAAGGATTCTATTCGTGATGGGGAATTGTATCAATTGAATTTCGGTCGAACTTGGTCAGGCGAATTGAGTGAAGATCCCGATGAAATTTTTCACAGATTATCATTGAGTAATCCCGCTCCTTTTTCTGGATTTATCGAGGCTGCAGATCTAGGTTTGGCATTGGCTTCATGTTCTCCTGAAATCCTGCTTGAAACCAAAGGGAATAATGTGATGACTGCGCCGATAAAAGGGACTCGTCCAAGAGGTTCAGATTCCGATCAAGAAAGCCTGCTTAGACGAGATTTGGTTCACGACAAAAAAGAAAGGGCCGAACACAGAATGTTGGTTGATCTCGAAAGAAACGAATTGGGTTTGATTTGCAAAACGGGCTCGATCATCCAAAGTCGATTCGATGTAGAAGCATACGCAAACGTCCAACATTTGGTTTCACAAGTAAGTGGAAATCTCGAAGATTCCATGGATGGATTGGATGCTTTGGAGGCTTTATTCCCAGGAGGTAGTATCACCGGTTGCCCCAAAACTGTCGTCTGTGCATCCATCGATGAATTAGAAAAAAAACCACGCTCGTTTTGGTGTGGATCTATGGGTTGGGTCGATGTTCACAGCGGCGATTGCACTTGGAATATCATGATTCGAACATTAGAGGCGAGATGGAATGGCCTTGGATGGGAGGGCAAAGTTATGGCCGGCGGTGGAATTACCATCGAAAGTCAGCCGCATGGTGAAGTTGCAGAAGCGATTTGGAAGGCTGCAGCTTTACGTCGAGCCTGCGGTTGGATAAAGTCCGATCAAAAGCCATTGGTTACCGGAGAGTTGGGAATTTATCCACTTTATGTTGAGTATAAACCTCTAAAAAACCCCTCTAATTTTGAATTGAAAATCGCCTTCATCGACAATGTGGATTCGTTTTCTCAAAATATCGTTCATGCGATTAAAGCGATGGGTTGTACTGTTGATATCATCGATGGGCGCGGTCCAATCATCGATTTAAACCACGATGCAATCGTGATTGGCCCTGGCCCTGGTCGGCCTGAAATAAGCCCGATTTCGATGGAATATGCTCGAAGAGCAATCTCAGGAGAAACTCCAACATTGGGAATTTGTCTCGGTGCTCAAGCGCTCGGTTTAGCCGATGGAATGGATTTGGTGAAAAGTCCTTTAGGGCCGGTTCATGGGGTGCCGGTTCAAATAAATTCAACCGGAGAAGGTTTACTGGCAAAAGGCGAACATCTGATGACTAGATACAACTCTCTGGTTCTTTGCGGCCAAGCAAATACCTTGACGATAAGTGAATTTGACCAAAGCAATACCTTGGTTATGGGGGTTTCAAATATTGCAAAAAACATCTTTGGATTACAATTTCATCCAGAGTCTATCGGTTCGAAAAACGGGTTTGAAATCATTGATGAATTCCTCACCCGAGTAGCGCATTATTGAAGAGGCGGCAGCGGCTGGACCGATTCATGCCGACCTGTCGTCATTGTTTCGGAGTTTATCCGCGCAACCAATTCATCCATGGAATTGGACCTCGAGCGCAGGTTTGTGTTCGCTGTGGTGTCGAGAAAGGGTTGGTTGAACCTGAAGAGGTTCCATCCCTTTACGACAAGTCAACTACAAATGCAAGATTTTCGGCGATCTCTCGGCGTTGGGCTCCAGTAATGTGGCTCACTATTCTTTGGTTTGTCTGGATTATCGAATTATCTAGCGTAAGCCCTTGGAATTGGTTTACTCTGGCATTATTGATCGCATCCACAGTTGGCTTGCCGCTTTACATGCTATTCTTTTCTGGTAAGCACGTCGCTGACATGGCTCGTCTTACCCCGGAATACGAACGGCCCAAAGGCCACTGATTCTGTAAAACCAGATCAGGTTTTGGCGTGGATTTTGATCACGTCATTATCGCCGCATGGATGGTCCGCGCCGACTACTCTTCGAGTTCTGCCGTCGACAGCTCTGATGAAGCCGTCGCCTAAATCGCTGTGAACTTTGTAAGCCAATGCTTTGGCTTCTATTTGGTTTGGGACCACAAAAGCATCCGGCAATACCTTGCCATCGCCATCGACCCAACTCCCTTCATCGGCAACAGGGTAAATGACCACGTGGTCTAAACAATTGAACAGAACTTCACAAATCAAATTTGCAACCCCGGTATTGCCGGCTCCGGCTAATTTTTCCTTCATTGCAGCGAGGGCTTTTTCCTGTGCATCGTTGAGTTTGGATTCAGCGGTAACAGAAAAGGTATCATCGCCTGAGCGATAAGAGATCATGCCTGCCGAATCAGCCCGGCGCAGAGCTAATTCCATATCGGCCATACATGGTTGAACCATTCCGTTAACCTCGAGGTCTTGCCAAGGAGTTCCTTGAACTGCGTCGGCTTTATTGGCAGCGATATGGATTGGGAATAATTGCTTGCGCAACATGGTAGCCAAGGATTCTATGCGCTCATCTTCCCACATCCAAGGGGTATCGACATCGCCCCAATGATTCCTGAATTCGTCCAAAGCTTGCAGAACATTGCCAAGACTTGCGCCTAAACCGGTGAATTTTTCGTGCAAAAACGAAGTCATACCTTTGTCACCTTCGGCTTGAACTCGCCTCGACCCTCTCGACCAACCATCATTGAGTAAGCCGGTTATCCAAGCATCTAATTCTGCTCGCAAGAACGATATTTCCTCTTGCATCGAGGCTCGACTGTCCTCGACCGCTGCTATTGGATTGCCTTCGATATCGGTCAAACCCGCTGCGTCGACAACTTGGATCAAAGCATCACAATTCGCAAGGTCGGCCAAGAATGCATTTCCTCGGCCTTTGCCTTCATTAGCACCGGGGACCAAACCTGCAACATCGACCAAAAAGGTCGGTACCAGTCTGATGAATCCGACGCAAGATCCGGTTCTTGGCTGGCAAATACTGCCGGCTCTTTCATCGTCATCGGCAATTGGGCCAAGACGGCCATCAGCCTCTAATTTGGCTCTAAGATCTTTGCAAGGACACGGGTTTGGTGCGGCGATAAAAGCCACTCCGACATTCGGCTCGATGGTACAAAACGGATAATTTGCAATATCGACTTTTGCTAAAGTTGCGGCTGAATAAAATGTTGACTTCCCGACATTCGGCTTGCCTACCAAGCCGATTCGCACGTTGATCACGCCTTGGAGATTCTCTCGATTAAGACCGCTTTATTGCCACTCGAAGGGATGCCCATCGACTTTGCCAACTCGACCAATTCCGCCTTCTTCATCTTGGAATAATCTACCTCTGTAGTGGTTTCTTCTTCGGTTTCGTCCTCTGATTCTGCCGATTGCTCAGGTGCTGCTTCCTCTTCGGTTTGTTCGACCATTTGTGCAGGAGCTTCGACTTCTTCAGGGCTTTCAAATGGGATGAACTCGATACCCAGAGTATTCCTGATATTCATTAGAGCGATGTCTAATTCTGGTAGATTTAATCGGCCGTCTCCGTTGATATCCATAACCTCAACCAATTTGGAAATATCCCAAGGGGGTAGGTCAGCGATGTCAGCAACACTGAGAGCATTTGAGAATTCGAACATGTCGATTTCGCCAGAGTTATCGACATCTGCCCAAGAGAAGAATTGAGCGGTGGTGGTTCCACGGCCACATAGCCAGCGGGTTAAGATAACCAAATTCTCATCGAACTCGGCTGGGAATTCATCGACTTTGTCCTCATGTAAATCTGCGCTAACCTCAATAATGGTCATACCGCCTTTGGATTCATCTTCGGACGAACCGATAACCAATGTTGTATCGAGCCCGACTCCGCGGCCGAACAATGCTCGTACCGAGGTGTTGCCTTCTACCAAATTGTAAACCGATACATCGCTTGAGACGCTCATTCCAGCCGCTTGTGGCTTGCCGAAGAGCAAGGTTTTGACCATACTCGAACCAGCCAATAAGAATCCGATAGTCACGCCATAAAACGCAAAGGCTGCGGTCAGACCAAAGCCGGAAACCGCGCTCGCTGGATCTTCGACTCCACCATCTGTTAGAGCGCTGATGCTCCAATCGCTCATCAATGCGGTAGTGGTTGCAACCACACCGCCAACGATGACCAACCATGTAGCCGAAGACGCATTGCCTTCGAGGCTTCGACCAGCTGCGATCGGGTAAGAATGGAAGAGTGCCGCTAAGCAGAATAGGCCGCCGATGACATAGAGATAAGCCATATTGGTCGTATCCGCCATAGTTGCCATAGTGCTGTCTCCAACCATTACATTGAGTCCGGTGAAGAAGGCTAGAAGTGCAAAGATTGGCAATAACATGGCGCCAGCTGCTGCTGCGATCGCCCCAGGGCTGCCGATAACCGAACTAGCATCGCCACGCATGGTGCCGAGCATATTTATCGATGCACCGATGACGGGGAATAATCCGATTGTAACCGCAATTGCACCGACCGCTTGAACCAGACCACTCGCATGAGTTGCTTCTGCTAAGAAGAATGGTGGGACCGATACGAATAGTAACATCATAGAAGCCTTGGTAAGCGAACCAGACCAAATCGGTCGGCCGCTAACATGGGGTATCACGTGGTATCCAACTGCAAACATCAGAGCGAGTGGGACCCACCCATTGGAGATTATATCGGCGATCCAAACCATTCCTGTAACGCCGAATACTTCGCCGAATAAGCTGATGACTCGGCTGAAGAAAAGGGTTGAAAGTGCCATCATCAAAAACCAAGAGGATACGCCGATAGGTGCATTGCCACGATTTCCAGATGTGATGAAAACATTGACCAGTAGACTGAGAACAAGTCCTGCTGAAATCAGACCGAATAAGGCGATTTGAAGATTGCCAAAGTCAAAACCAAGCCAAGAACCAATAGCTGGTAAGAGCAGAACAGCCATGGTTTGGAGGGTCCAAACCATCGCCATCAAAGAAGCATTCGATTCACTAGCGAGAGCGCTTCCGGTCGCTCTTGAATGAGCGACCATCGAGCCACCCAATAAGATCGAGAAGACCGCTGTGGTCATTGCGACTTGATTGAAGTAATGCATTGAACTACCATCGTCCCACGACCAGCCCCAGTTGGAAAGAGAATCCAATGCGGTAGGATCGTAAGCGTGCCAAGAGGCGAGGAAGCCACCGGTGCCTGCACATACGAGCCAAAATACACCGTATTGCATCCAGGTCTTTGCGCCAGACCCTTCCTTATTTTGGAACATGTCTGCCGCTGGACCTGGTGCTTTTTCAAGCAAAAACATGCCGAATTGGCGCAGGGGTGCGCTCATTTCGCCAAGTCCTTTTTGAGTATAATGTGAAATTAATCCGAGGAAGACTACCAATGCTGCTGCTGTTAGAATGATTGAACTCATGATACCACCTAATCCGAGAGAACTCCTACGATGAGATTGGCAATTATCCAAACGCTGCCGATCATGATGCCGATCAAATAGTACCAAATTCCCGAAGCGCCGAGATTGCCCATCAACGGAATGATGCTTGATATTAATGGGATTTGGTCCCAGCCGAAAATATTACTGAACATTGCGAGTAAACCGATGAGGCCTACCGCCATGATTACGATTATGACCCGGGATGCTGCAGGTTCTGCATTCCCTTCTGAAACGTCCGGCATTAGGTTGTTGAAAGACATATTATCACCATGACCCCGTAGGGGTCATTCGGTCCACATGTGGTTCAGTCATAAACATTGACCAATGAATCACTCAAGGTGAACGCAGATGAGCCAGCGCATCGCCACGGCGATTTAGCCCGACTCCAAGGGGGACCGGTATCGAATTATCGAGAGTGACCTCTTGTTGCCAAACCTGTTTACAGTCACAATCTAAGCCCTCTAATTCGAGTAGGTCACCGCTGACCGAGTAGCGTTCTATTGCGCCAACGACCTCGGCATCACACTTGCCACAATTATGAGCACCTCGGGTCTTTCCGCCCGCGGTAGGGTGGATAATTAAGCGGGAAACTTGGTCATCCGCACCATTTCCAGCATCGCTCGGATGGATGTCGTGGTGAACGTCCTCGATGAGGCGAATCAATGACCAAAGCCAAGGTGGGCGGTATTCGTTGGCTCGATATAATCTATCGATTACGGTTCCGCGCTGAATATTCATCGGATTAACTGAAATTTCATCGCTGCGTTCAGCCACATCTCGAATCCACTTTGCGGTGTGAACCACCGCATCTCCCTCACTCATAAATGGCGGTTTGAACATTAGGTAGGTCTTGACCCGAAGGCCGAATTTTTGCAGATTTTCGACCGCACGATCCCAACTTTTGATGCTGAACCCCTTGTTGACATGGAATCTCAAAACCTCATCATCATAGGCCTCAAGGCCGATAGCGACAGAAAATTTTGGATTGATCTTTGTCGCCCAAGCCAATTTTTCTTCGCTCATTTGCTCGGTACGGCTTTCGACTACCAATTCCTTGCCCATCTCATGGCAATCCTTGAGGACCCGCTCTTGAAAATCGACTGGAATTTCGCGGTCTTCCAACAGGCTGCCCGAAGTGTAAACTTTGATCATACCCATCGTGTCTAAATCATCGAATTTCGCCAATGAGAATTCCCATTGTGAATGAAGATCTTCACTGGTTACATCATCACGTGTATCGTTGAAATACCCGCAAAATGTACAACCAGATGACCACCACCAATGACAACCCTTAGTTCGTAAAATGACCGTTAATGCTGTGGTTGGTGTGCCGTCTGCAAGTGTTTCAGGAGTATAGTAAACCGTTGCTGGATATCGTGCATCCCAACTGTTTTTTCGCTCTTGAGCCCAAGGTGCATTGGCTGGTGCCTTGACCAAATCATGAATCTTTAGAGCTTTGGATTCGGACTGGCTTAACATCGTCAATGGGTTGCCTGCCATGCTTATCGCTCCAACCTATCCCGTTTCAACCTACCTCGGTTCAATACAATGAAGATTCAAAGAAAGAAATCAGCCTAGATTCGTATTCGTCGGTATCGCTAAGCATCAAAGAAACGTGTTGGTCTGACTCTAAGCCCTCGCCAACATCGTAACGAATAATCGAATCTTTAATCCAACATTCGATATTGCCTTCAATCGCGTTTTCCTTTGCCAATTCACACATTTTTTCACCGTGGTGAACCATCACTCTTGGATCTTGCTTGCCGTGAACAACGTACATGTGGCGGTCGCCGATTCCACTAGCCGCGAGCAAAGGGGAGTGTTGAACCAAATCTTCACCGGTTGCAATTTTACCAGCAAAAATCCCTGCTCCGCTCAAAAATGTGGGTAGGCCTTGGTAAGCTAACTCTTCCTCGATGATCAGGCCCATATCAGAAAAGCCTGAATCAAGCCAAACCGATTGAATTCTTGGTTCTAAGGAAAATGTGATCGCCGCTGCTCCCGCGCCCATCGAAGTTCCGAATAATCCAATCTGGCCAACCTTTGCGCCCTCGTTTTCGATCAACCAATCATGAACCGCTATCACGTCGCGCCATTCCTTTTGCCCGGCCGAGACTCGGTTGTCCTCAATCGAGGATTGGCCGTGGTCTCTCATATCGAAAGTCATGACATTGAACCCGGAATTTATCAGCATTCCAGCAGGGAGTAAAATCGAGCCACCAGCTTTGCAACCACGAATGCCGTGAACGAAAATCACCCACGGTGCGCTCGCGTTGGAAACATAGTACCAAGCCGACAAAGATAGATCCTCATCCGGTACTTCGATGAAAGTACTCTGGTGACCTGGCCACCAATATTGGGATATATTTTCCATGATCTCGGAGGTGATATTTTCGGTATCGGTCGCGTTGGTAATTGCTATTTCATGTCGAAGAGGAGCGAAATTTTCTGGAGTATTTTGGTCGAAATTTCCCCAACAATCGGTATTGGTAGCTGCGACCGCATCGTAAACCTGTCTTCCGGCAATATAATACCCGGTCGGCATAACCATAACGAGCATCAATAAGAACGTGAATAATTCCCTCTTCACACCTTCACCTCTCGGTAAAGAATTGTCGAACCCGCTTGAACGAATTCGCCTTTCGGATGTTTGGGGTCATCGGCTTCTGCTGAAATAACACATGGTTCAAATCTAGTTGCTGGAACCCTGACATCCACTCTACTTCCGAGTCGAATCATTCCGAATCTTTGACCTCGGCGCATTTGGTCACCTTCTCCGGACCATGGGATAATTGTTCGAGCCAATGCCCCAGAAATCTGCATTACTTCGACTATCAATCCATCTGCGCGCTCGAATAATGTGCGAACTCTCTCATTGAATTCGCTCTCTTTTCTGAACGCGGGTAAGAAGGGTCCACGGCGCTTTCCTTTGCCGGTTCGGTGCTCCATTCTGGTGATAGTCCCAGCTATCGGGGCGCGGTTAACGTGAACGTCGAGCGGAGACATAAATACCGCCACTCGCCAAACATCTGTATCTGCTTCCTCCCCGGCTGGTACCGCTTCGAAGCGCTGCTCGGTTGAAAATTCAAGAGGTTTTTCGCAAGGTTCTTGATGCCAAGTTCCGGTGAATTCGTCCTCTTGGGCATCGTCCATCTCCGCTGGAGAAGGACGGCGGCCGATGGCTCGCTCGCGTTTTACGAACATTACATGGCCATCGGCTGGGCTGACGATGAGACCTTCCTCTTTGGGAATAGGTCGGTCGGGGTCACGCCAGAAATTTGCAAAAAAGGCTGCTAACATCAAGGTCAAAATTCCGAATGCAGGAGCGAGCCCAAATAACGGATCAACAAACCAACCAACCAAGATGAAACCGCAGCCCATCAAAGTCGGTGTAATAACAGGCATCAGGCCGCCACGGGCCAACATTGCCAAAGTGGTTCACCCCTCACTGTCCTTCCCAAGGATCTTGCCCATCGGACCAGCCGGAACTGGATTCTGGGTCGGTTTCCTCAGGGGTTTCTTCTGTTGAATCCGCTTCTTCCTCAGGGGTTTCTTCTGTTGAATCCGCTTCTTCCTCAGCACCATCTTGTGCTGCGAAATCCACAGCTGCCGCCGCAAGTTCTGAACCTTTCAGGTAACGATTACCGTCGATGTCGTAAGCTTTTGCGAATTCGATGAATGCGTCTCTATCCTTGATGCCATTCTTATCCATGACGCCAACCAAAACATTTTCTGACCAATTCCACTCATCATCTTCAGATTCATCGGTGCTGGTCGACTCGGTTGAAACCGCTTCTGTTGAATCGATAACCGATGCTTCGTCGATAGTCATCTCAGCGGCTCTCGCTTCAACCATTTCATCCATGCGCTCGGCGATCGCTCGTCCCATGTGTTGGGATTGGCGCTCAGCTTCTGCTGCTGCTTCGATCATCTCGTAGCGGTTTTGAATAGCCTTGTTTAGATCTTCGAATAATGACATGTGATCCATGTACCACGAATCTCGAGTTTGAAGTTCGACAACTGCCAATCGCAAATCGTTATCCAACTCTTCTGCGATCGAAAAGACCTTGCCTAAGCGGTCTTTTTCACGAGTGTATTTTTCTTCCATCTTTTCGAGTTCTGGCTCTAGATGTTCGACTTGCTTACCAGTCTTGGAAGATTTGAATTCGAGTTCACGAATTCGTGCGTCTTTTTCGGTCAATAATGACTCTAAACTCTCTTTTTCGATCTCTCGGTCAACGATTTCGGTTTCTAGAACTTCGACCTCTGCTTTAGTATCGAGCAATTCTTTTTCTTGCTGCTCATAAGCCGAATAGAGTTTGAGAAGACGGTCGGTTTCCTCGCCTAGGCTCTCTTCGAGTTCTTTTATCCTGACCTCAGGAGTGACGGTGCTGGTTTCAGACATCATTCTCACCGAAGGCTACGCCTTCAGATTGACCCACCAATCTCCCACATATCAAGCCGACGCTGCTAAGACCGTGGGTAATAGCGGTTCAAGAGTGGTGTTGATGGTGGCAAGCGATAACTTGTGCAACACAACAAGTCACCGATTTTGCACATGGGATATGGGTGAATTCATTCGGTCCGTGAGCGTTGGACTCAGGGCCTAAAATGCCAGTGATCATGAATTCGGCCGACGGAAATTGTTCCTGCAACATCGGCATGAATGGAATGGTTCCACCCTCGCCCATAAATTGGACCGATTTGCCAAAAAACGATGACGAGGCAACTTCTAGTGCTTCGAGCATCCAATCGCTGAGAGGTTTGGCATGAAATCCATTGGCCGGATGTTCCAAATCAAAGGTAATATGAGCACCTTGAGGCGGATTTTCAGTCAGGGTTTTCTCGATGAGTTCACTAGCAGCGTGACAATCTACTCCGGCCGGAATTCGGATCGATAATTTCAATTTTGTATTGGTTCGGAGGGTATTTCCACCATCGGCACATGCCGGTGCGCCATCAACCCCGGTAACTTCGAAAGCCGGGCGCCAAGTGCGATTCAGGATTAACTCACGCAAATCCCCATCATTGGGGGAAACACCATCGAGCAAAGGAAATTTCGAATGGATTTCATCTCCGAGAATTAGGGCAGCTTTTTCTGCTTGCTCTATGCGTTGTTGAGGAATCTGGGTCCATAATTGTTCCAGGATAATTTTCCCGGTCGCCGAATCCGAAATCCGGTCGAGAAGATTACGAGCGATTCGGAACGAAGACGGGATAATTCCTCCCGCATCGCCCGAATGCACACCAGCACTCGAGACCGCGACGTCCAATGTCGCCACAATTACGCCCCGTAACGAGGTCGTCAACCAAAGGTGATCCCAGTCTCCAGCGCCGCTGTCAAGGCAGACAACAAGTGAAGGAGTTCCAATCCTATCGGCTAAACTCATCAGGTGGGAAGGTAGATCTGGCGAGCCCGATTCTTCGGAGGCTTCTACTATTAATTTGAGGTTAGCATGAGGGATTCCTTGCAATTGCAATCCTTTGATAGCGGTCAAAGATGCATAGGCACCGTAGCCATCATCTGCGCCACCCCGGCCATATAATTTGTCGCCTCGGCGCACCGGTGTCCAAGGGCCTAAACCTTCGTGCCAACCGACAAATTCCGGTTGTTTGTCTAGATGTTGGTAGAGTAAAATATTCTCATCGATAGTTCCAGGGACCTCCATGTAAATCAGCGGAGTCCGCCCCGGAATTCGATTTATTTCAACCGTCAATCCCTCTATGTCTTGGGCTCTGCACCAAGCGGCAATATGCTCGACTGCAGCCTCAATATGACCGTTTTTTTCCCAATCTGGGTCGAATGCTTCAGAGAGTGCGGGAATGCGAATATAATCGCTCAAAGATGAGATGATTTCATCCTCCCACTTGTTTTCTACATACTCACTCAATGCATCTGGGTCGAGGGGCATGGTCTCGGGAGTGCACACAGGTTGATAGACCAGACGGATAGCACATTTGCTATGGCAGATGCTACCGAAGTTTTCTCCCAATGGGCACTTTCTGGAAAGGACAAAGGGATGGAAAAAGGGCATGGTCCAGCGGTTGAGCAAATGCTCAAGCGAGTGATTCCATCTATGCCTGCAGATTTTCACAGTTTGGATTTAGGTTGCGGAAATGGCTGGGTCGTCAGGCTATTGGCAGATTTGGGAGCAAAAAAGTCAGAGGGGGTAGATGGGGCTGAACAAATGATTTCAAAGGCCCGTTCGATCGATTCTAATAATGATTATCACCATGGATATTTGCCGGATTGGATGCCAAAATCTAGGGTTGACCTCGTCCATTCGATGGAATTCTTGTACTATCTCAAAGACCCTGCTTCGATGTTGAAAACCATCAAAGAATCTTGGCTCAATGAAGGCGGTTATCTGATCGCTGGAGTCGACCATTATCTCGAACATAAAGCCAGTCTAGAATGGCCGGAATATGTAGGTGTTCACATGACGACAATGTCGATTAGCCAATGGACAGAGGCCATGTTCAGCGCTAATTTCAAGGATGTCGAGGTCTTTCAAGTTGCAGGCAAACAAGATTTTCCTGGCACTTTGGTCATGTTCGGCAAAGCATGAATATTTGTTATAACACAAATAAGGGAAAACTTCAACCGAGCAAATGACCTACTGGGCCGCATAATTTGATCGAACCAGAGAAATAGGGGCATTTTTCGCAAGTTTTTGCCGCTTCAACGGCTAGCCTGTTCGGTGATTTCGAATAATCCCCAGCCGCGGCTATTTCGCCCATCCATCCAAGTAATTCCTCGAGGTTAAGGAGAGATTCTTGGAATTCTTCATCGCTCATTCTAATCATTCTGCCAGAGGCTGCAACCAAGATGGCAGGAGGGAGGATTTTTCTCCTTTCTCCCTCAGGTTTTTGGTTTTCCTCAAGAATTAATCCAAGACTGTAAAGGGCGAGTTGTAATTTATGTTGTTCAATGATTTCGTATTCGGGTTTAGTGCTTGCGAATGGCGAATCCACATCATCAACCACTTGAATATCATTGCCTTCTTCGGCATTATTCGGCCTGAATGCGTGCAAACAGCCACTGGTTTTTGCATCGACCACTTGTAACCATCCTTGGCCTGATTCGTCCCTCAATGCCACAACCAAGTCTGCTCGGCCATCGAAGGTCGTGGTGATTTGGTCGACCTTGGCAACCATTTCATCACCGCGTGGTGTCCATTGAGTCCTCGCCAAACCCGATAGGTGGTCAACCGCGATATAGAATGGCAATTCGGTACGCAAGCCCTCGACTTTGAATCCATCAAATGTCTGGCCTTGAGATAATTTGCCAAGTGACCCTTCTCTGGTCAATTTTGCCAGATGCATCAATCGTAATTTTGTCCGCTCAAACACCTCTGCATCGGTAATGCTAGATTGTGCCATCACCTCATCGACGGTTTTGGAATCGGTCAATCGGTCAGCCTGGGTTCGAGTCCAAGTTTGGTCTAAATTTGTACTATTCGACCCTGGATTGGCCAAACCGATTTCGACCAATCGATGGAATAGGCTCCCAAATTCGGTAGCGGAAGGCCAATATTGTTCGGAGGGTGACTCCGAAGATAATTGGAATTTTTCGGCTCGCCAATTTAGTTTTGAACCAAGCCAATAACGGCGGCGGCAACCAAATGCTACATCGAGGCTATGAGAGGCTAGTGGGACAGTGGTTCGCAATTGTTTGATATTTTGAACGCGGGTGGTTTCCGAGGGCCTATTCGATAAATCCAAACGATTCTGCCATCTTACCAATGGCGATTGGGCTACCCTTGAGTCAAAACAATCTGGATGATGGAATATTGTGACGCCGTTGACACACCCCTCCGGAAGTTGTCCGTTGACGGCTAAGTCCCCTGGGTTCAAAACGAGTGTTGCACCGGTTTGATCCAAACCGCCATTCGACCAAGCACAACCGCTATTGCCGGCTTCGATACTCGAATGAGCAAGACCGTCCAAAAACATTTGACCCATGTTTTGTCTTCCGTCTGACCGCTCGATAACGATGGAACCAGATTGGTCTATTGCCGCTCCTTTCGAGGGGCTGCCGACGATAATCAATCTGTCCCTTGCTCTGGTTAAAGCGACATAAAACTGACGACGTCTCTCTGCTCTTTGCTGGCCGTCGTCCATCAGATTTGCCAAGGTCCAAAGTCCACTCTGAGGTTTGGCAAAGCCACGCCAAGGATGGATGCGGCCGGCAATGATATCCGGGGTGACCAGGACATTTGCTGATGATGAAAATGCCGCATCACGGGTGCCGGTCGCAAAAATGTCGTAAGCGATTATCACCGGTGCTTCCAATCCCTTGGCCCCGTGAACCGTCAACACTTGTACCGCGCCGCCAGCAGCTTCGGACCGGCTTTTCGGACCGTCGTTATCGAGCTCTGCCAAGCGGCGGAGCCGGGCGAGAATCAATGCTGCATCACCGCCGACCATCTTGCTGACCTGCTGGTAAATCGCCAGCCAATTTTCCACGTCTTGCCGGTCACCTTCTCGCGGGTAAGAATATAGTAAATCCGAATGGTCAATAGCACATCTCAATGCGCCGAGCACATCGCCATTGCTAGCCAAATGATGGATTCTCTCGATTAGGTTCGCGACTTTTTTAGTCGGTGCGACCTCGATTAATGCTTTTAGTTGGTCAACTTCTGAATTGCCCAAATGTAGAATAAGGCTCTCATCATCCATTCCCATGATCACGCTACGCCCTAAGGCTAAAGCCGCTGATTTTTCACCGGGTGAACAACAAGCCCAAAGCAGAGCCATCAAAGGTTGAATGACTGGCCTTTGCATCAGAATTCCCTGCTTATCTGCCATGGCTGGAATTCCATGGGCTTCCAATGTTGATATTATCAGTGGAATTCGCCCTCTCGAAGATACCAAAATCATGATGTCTGAAGGTCTGACCAAACCGGCTTCCTCACTAAGGTCTACCCACGAGCCGTCCTCGGATTGGATGACTTGTGCCGTGCTGCCATCGAGCAGAGCTCCGATACGTTTTGCCATCATATCAGCTGCTAATTCACGATTTGATGAACCTCGGTGCAAGAATGGGTCTATCGGTTTTGACGGGTCCATCGGTCTAGGTTCGTCACCGGTTCGGGCTGGTAAAATCCATTCTAGAGCTGCGGTCCTAACCTGTTCTCTACCGGCTGCCAAATCTTGGGCTTCGGCATGCCAAGGCCCAGGTAAAAGATGGTGGCGAGAATCGAATGTGTCCTCGAATAGATAATTCATGGTGGTCAATAATCGCGGTAAAGTTCGATAATTGGTCTTCATCTCGATATGCCCTTCTCGGCGTTTTGCTAGTGATTGTTCGCCGATAGTTCTGTTATCATCGTCGAGTAAAAACGAGATCCACTCCCCTCGTTGGGAATCTTCATCTTGTAATTTGCTCCCTTGAACAAATTTGAGCGAGCCTTTGGTCTTGCCAGGAATTGGTCTTGGGTCGAGAGCTGCGTCGGCCTGGCGCAAGTCATCGGTTCTCGCTTCCATCAATGCTTCTTCTCGATTCACTTGGCGAATCAAACCGACCGCTCGCTTCATCACCGTAACCTCGGCTTGACGGAATCGGTAGATCGATTGTTTCATGTCGCCGACGATGCAGATGGTCGGGTCCCATGGTCCAGCCGGTGGAGCCGGCTCATCTCGTTCGAGTTTCCTTCGGCCCCAAAGTCGAGCCAGCAACCTGAAGTGTTGTGGATTTGTATCCTGATATTCATCGATAATGAATGCTCGATAACAACGCCTTAAGTCCCGTAAAATATCGATTCTTCGCATCAGGTCGATGTGAACCTTCTCATCGCCCTGGCTCGCGGTAATCGCCCGATGCAAATGGCCGTCATCCCAAGGATCGGTCATCGAATCGAGGGCGTCGATAACCCTAGTCGGATACCATGAACGACAAACGACAGGGCAGCGGGCAAGCAGTAAATCCTCGGCCAATCGGTGCATGTCATCGTGATCACGAACACCTTCTTGGGATTTCAATCGGCTCAAAATCGCCTGAATTCCATCGTGTACTACGAAGAGATCTTCCATCACTTCAAGCTCTAAATCGGTGGTCAATCGCATCTGTGAACTCGGCGGAATTTGAGGCAAATCCCGTTCGAGCCGAGGCGGATGAGCGACTTGGCCCGGGACTGGTTCCGGGTCATCGAATAATGGGTTGAGCAAGAAGGATGCTTGACCGAGTTTTCTCAACAGAAGACCTCTGGAACAATGGAGCATTTCTCGAATCGAAGAAGCGTGTTGTTCTGCATTTACTGAAGCGATGTTTTTGCTATCGGTCGTCATCGCGGTATTGTCTTTTTTCGACAAAACTCCGCTCGGCCATTTTTCTCCGTTCGGAGGTTTGGCTCTGAACAAGGATTTACAATTTATATCACCAAGATTTCTAGCGGTAGTAATGGCATGGCTAACCAACCAAATCCATTGTAATCTCGACATTGTATCATCGGCAGGAATAAGAGATAATCGTTGAACAAATCTAAATCTGGTCCAACCGGTCTCTGCATCAGCACCGGTGATGAAATGGCCGCCACCGTCGAGCCAAGCATCGGTCCAACCGCATACATATTCTCTGAATTCGGTGTACCAATCATCGATGAAGTCTTCGACCGGTCCGAGGAATAAGGAATCGAGCATGTCGACGGTAGCACCATCAACGGAATTCAATGAAATTCTGCGGCTTGCCTCCTCGACGAAAAGCGACTTTTTCAGCATTCCACGCACTACCGTTGCCGATGCACTTTGACCACCAAGGCGGATGGAAAGTCGATCTCTTGCAAGCAAAAATGCTTCGATATCGCCGCTCATTCCAGCCTCGATTGCTTGGACGCCACGCTGTAATCGCCAACCGGTGCGGATCGCTTCTTCGCGTAGGATGATCGCCCCGTCGTCGTCTATTTGTTCGCTTGCAGGGTCATCGCAAACCAGGCCCATATACGGAGAGACCAGAGCCGAAAAGAACGAGTCAATCGTCGAAATTGGTGCATCGTCTATCAAGGAAAGAAGCATCGAGACGTCACCTTGGTCCACATCTTCAGGGCCGGGGCTTTGGGCTCGAAGCGAAGCGATCAAGCGCCTGATCCGGCCTTTTAGTTCGGCTGCTGCTTTACGGGTAAATGTGATTGCAACGGTTTCGGTCGGCAATAATCCCTGCCAATCTTTCAGAGCGGTTCTCTCCTTTGCAGGACAGCGAATCGCGCCCATTCCTTTTAGAGGAATTCGAGGTGCTGCGGGTAAGATTCTAGTTGCTCGCTGGTCTTTGCTTAGCAAATGTTGCAGATAGCGATGAGCCATCACCGTGGTTTTGCCAGTCCCGGCACCAGCATCTAAGGCGATATGGCGATTGATGTCCAATCCGAGGCTTTGAGAATGGTTGAATGGGATCATCACCAACCACCTCGCTTAGCGCTCGGGCAAGATTCGATAATTGGACAATATGAACAGGATTTAGACGGTTCGGGGTGGATATTTCCGGCCGCTGCATTGGCGATTACCCTTTGAGCGGTGGTGATTCTCTCTCTCATCCAAGCTCTAAACGCATTGGATTTTGCCGGTAAACTCTCCCCGGGTTTACGGTAGTGCTCATGGGTTTGATCACTAGGGATGCCAACTGCTAATTCTTGGCAAATCTCAAAGAATTCCGGGTCGATTTCAACGAATGGCTGGGTCAGGTTTCCAACTTGAGTTGCACCCACGCCGACCACTCGGTCCCCGGGGTTGGCTATCTCCCATGCTCTGGCATATAGTGCCAATTGTAATTCTTGGAATATTCCCTTGAGATGGCGTTGGTCCGATCCATCATCACCCGGTCCGTCGAGCGATTTGATATCTCGAATAATCACCAACCTTTTGGCTTTTATCGGGTCTCCTAAATCGAAATCGATTGGAATGATTTCGGAAGCATCTTGGTCGATAAAATGCTCTCCGAGCATCAATTGGTCGACCCGATCGATTCTTCCTCTCAATTTGAAGGATTCAACCAATATGAAATCGTTTTCAGCGGTTTTTAATTGCCATTCGGTTGCTATCGGTGCGACATCGTGCAATGACATATCGGCCAATAACATCCGGCCGAGCCGGCCGCCGATTGGAATCGGAGCATTGGTTTCGAGCCATTCTATCCAAATTTCCGGCGATACTCCGATCAAATCTCGGCAGCGATGGGCCGAAATACCATCGGCACGGCGCATCCAAGTCGCCTTTGCGGCTAAGGTATCGAGCACAACTATCCACGCATCTTCAAGATTTGAAATCGGGCCTAAATGCAATGGCTGAGCCGCTTGTTGGGTACCATCTTGGTCCAAACCATGGGCTCGCAATATGGCTTCTTCGACCAAGTGAACGATGTCGCCACGGGTGACGGCAGCCAAATCTTCATCGATTCTTTCAGCCCGGCCAAGATACATGTGGCGGTCGTACCAAGCCCGGCGTGGACATTCTAACCAGGCTTGCAATCTGCCTTGGGACCAAATGTCTGGCAAGTTCAAAGCGATAGGAGAACGGCCGGTCATTCGGTCGAGTTGTTCGATCCTCGTGCTCGGTGGAGATATCGGTCGAGGATCGACCGGCAGCGATAATTTTGATTTTCCTTTAACCCCGAGGTGAGGCCACTGTTTTGCAGATCTACCGTCGGCTGGTTTTTTCTTGGTCGGCAAGAGTTTGAGATCTGCGGTTTGAATCAAGAAATTCGCATCTTCAAAGCCAAAAATCTCGTCCTTTGCTAAATCTTCACCGTCGGCACGCCTCGATAATTGATCGGCCAATAAATCGATTTCTGCCGCCGGAAACAAGCCCTTGATATTGAGTGGGGGGCTAGCAGGAATTCTTCCTTCAATGGTCGCAAGCCCTGCTCTTTGACGATGGTCTCGACCGAGAATTCCACTTCGGTGGCCACGAACTATTCCACCGCTAACCTCCATCGCATTGACCCGATGAACCAATCTATGTTCGTCGGTGGAAATTTTGAGAATTTTCCAAGCCCGGTCTACGCTATCTGGATGCCAAGAGTCGGGCTTGAGGAAGTTTGGCGCTGAATCGATATTTTCAACTCCGCCGTAGCGTTTCAATCGACTGAACCACTCGTCTAAGGCGCCGGATAATTCCTTGCCCTCTTCTAATGAAGGGTCGATTATTATAATGGAATCTGCACAATTTAGCAAGTGGCGCAAATGATGTCGGGCTTGACGCAATTGTTGGTCGGGCCGGTGAAGTCCGAGATTCATTCTGCTCGCTTCGTCCAACCATGGAATTGAAGCGGGTCGTAACGACCAGGTTTCGGCATCTATGCCGGCTAAGATTAACAATTCAGTTTCACAGCCTTGGGCTTGTTCTGGCGAGAGAATTCTAATGTTTTGGTCGCTCACCCGAAGCGGTGGGATTTTGGTATTTTTACTCAAGGTTTTGAGAAATTCATAGAAATCATCGGCTTCAAAATCTATTTCGTTCTTCATTTGGTCGAATGCTGCTACCAAATATTGCAATCCGGAAATACAATTATCGGCTAAAATATCCCGGCCGGCCAATATAGCCCAATCGATTTGCTTCAGCATCGAATCAAACCATTCTACCGAATTTTCTGCAAATTCGGGCATCGGTAAAACCTCACCAGAAGAACAACCGATGATGCGTTCTGGAATCGCTTCTCGGTCATGAGCCGGCAAGATCGGCATCATCCAATTTGCTAAGCACGCTAACCACCATTGGCATTCTTCCAATTCCTTACTCGCCCGATTCGGCTCAACACCAGCCCGGGGTTTTGCATCACAAAGAGTCGATAACCAACGCCGCAAAGAACCACGCCCTCCAAGTAAATGGAATCCTCTAGCGATATCGGCTAAGACGCCGATGTGTAAACGAGGAGCCCACTCCTGATGGATAGGGTGAGTCTGGTCGAATATAGGCCAAGACATCGGTAATGCAATTTGTTCTTTCATAGCGCTGAGGCGGGATAATGCCCATGCTTCTTCGCCTCGACAAAGTTCGACCAATGATAATAATCGGTTAACTGATGGACTATCTAGTGTAGTTGTCGACGGTTTTGCCAACTTGATCCCCATCGCCTCCAAGAATGGTTCCAAGCGCAATGTCAAGGCGTCAGGATCGCCGCTGATTATGATGATATCCTCCTCGGTTCGAGTCAATAAATCGGCTAAACCCAAATGGGTATGTGCGGCTAATTCAACCATCAGATGGTGGATGGTCCTGCCACGGTTTTGGCCGATTTCACTATCCCAATCAATATCTCCTGGCGCGGCCCAAACCGAATGGTTTGGCACCCAATCCGGCAAATCATCGCGCGATCTTACCGAACTGATATCCTCGATATATTCGCCGTGAAAACCAAGCCGGTGAGATCCCGGATTGACCAATTGATGAATCGGGCAAAGCCTCGAAACCTCTCGTAAAATCTCGATTTCTACCTCACTCAAACCACAAGCGTGATCGAGCATAATTATTCCATCGACATCGAGCAAGGTAAACGGGGGTTGATCCCAAGTTTTGAGTTCGAGCCAAACACATTTCTCAAGTCGAGCCGGATGGGTTGCTTGCAATTCTTTCTCCAGTCCTCGTAATACCTTATCGCATTCTTGAGCGCCTGGATCGTCTGGCCAATCCCATGGGTTGGCCAATGAAATCAATTCACGATGGAGCGATAATAGCCTTCGACTTCGGGATCGGCTCCATCGATGTTGAGGGTTCGGTTGCAATAACGGGAAGCCATATTCTTTGGCCGCTTCGGCTAAAGCACGATGGCTTTTTTCGAATAGTGGGCCATCGTTTTCAAGCACTGCTGGCAAGCGAAGATCAAGATGTAGAATTCCGACCAATCTCGCCATCGTCAGATGGTGAGTAGTATCGATAATGCCCCCGCCTTTTTGTTTTAACAAATTCGAAATGGCCTGTTTTCTTGCGGCTTCAGTCGGATGAATCACCATCAATTTACGACCGGACAATAACGAATCTACCAACCAATCGGGCATCGCCCGACCAGCTGGAACAGCCTCCATGCTGAGGCCGATAGAATTGGTTTGGGTTTCAGTCATCATCACAATCGCCGCCCAACGACTCGACTCTGCGGCAGGGGTTCTTGAACCCACTTATGACTTATCGGCCACAACCATTGAAATCAAAGTTAATCCAGCCAACACCATGCGCAGCGTAGCGACCCTCTTAGCACTACTCTTGTGCTTGAGCATTATTCCAAGCTCACAAGGTGGCCAAGCCGAACAACTCGATATCGGATTTACCTTTGGTGGAAACGGATTAGATGCTAATCAAAGTGGTAATTCTTCATCTTCATTAGCCGATTTACCGGCCATCGTCGAATATTATACCGCGACCTGGTGTGCAAATTGTGTTGAGGTCGAGCACGCGCTCGATAATATCGAACAATCGGTGAATATCCAACAATTCCACTTTCATCGCAATAACGACAGCGAGGACCCGTGGGGAACCGATGCCGGTGAAGGTCGGTGGAATGCTCGATATGATGGTGGAATTGCTCCAACTGTTGTATTCAATGGTTCAATAAAGCAAATTGGCAGTGTGGCTCAGGACGAGACTCTCGAGGCAGATTATACATCTCATGCTAATGAAGACCTATCGTTGGGAGTAGGCACTAGCACATTAGGCTGGGTCTTGAATTCGGATAATGTGTCGGGGACAGCTACTTGGAATTTGGTTGTCGACCAAGAAAATCTCCCGCTGAACTCGACTGTTAGCTCAATGATTTGGATCACCGAACGGTTCGGAAATTTTCCTGAAGGAGGAAACGGGGTTGAAGATTATCCCCACATCGTCAGAGGCGTTATCGAATTAGGTCAAAATGCGAGCGGGACGATTGAAATCGATTTGCCCACACCTCATGACGATAATGATTTACAAATATTTTTAGTTCACCAAGTGAATTTACCAGAAGGCGAAGAACCTGAAGAAACCGAAGAACAAAACGACCCGGTCTCACCGTCCGATGGTTTACCAAATATCGGTTTCATTGGCGGAGTGCTCGCTTTGGTCTGTGCTGCATTACTTCGCAGATCAGATTAATAAAATAGTTGTTTTTAACTCACTTTAATATCTATATAACAAACCTCCTCTTGACCTGTGCGATGACAACTATCATGCTTATGGCTGCATTCAGCCCGATAGCCATGTCTGAAAAAGAATTAGAAAACGAAATTATTGTTGACAGAGTTGCTGCAAACAATGTAAAGATCGGACTGCTATCACCGCAGACTGGACCTATCGCAGTATATGCAGATGGCTTCGAAGATGCTGCTGCTGTTGCAATAGCACAACTGAATGAGGCAGACCCAGATAACTGGGCCTTTGAATTGGTCGTTGCAGACTCTGGTTGCGACGGAACCGTCGCTGCTACTGCAGCTCAATCATTGATTGATGCTGGCGTTTCTGGAATTGCTGGGGCTGCGTGCTCCGGAGCAACCCTCGGCGCAATCGCGGTAGCAAAAGAAGCAGGCATCCCAATGGTATCCTACGCTTCTACCTCACCTGCGGTAACCACTGCAGATGATAGCGGCTACCTTTGGCGAGTCGTACCAAGCGACGCTATGCAAGCTGTTGCTTTGGCTGATCTAGTCGAAGACTCGGATGCTATGAACGTAGGAGTTCTATACATGACCAATGATTACGGAAGTGGTCTTGCTGACAATTTCGATGCGGAATATAACGGAGATGAAGACTTGTGTGCCAAGATTGGATATGACCAAGATTCTACCGATTTCGCTTCAACAGTTGAAAGCCTTGCAGCTTCAGATTGTGACGGAGTCCTCTTGGTCTCTTACGCAACCGATGGTGCTGCAATCCTTGAAGAGATGGCTCTACAAGGAGTCGATATGAATTTATTTGGTGCTGACGGAGTCGCAGATTCCGCATTCTTTGATTCCTTTAGCGATTCTTCTGCAGCCGATGATTTGGTAGCTACCAAACCTTCCTCGGCAGGTGAATCTGATGCATCGATCGCTTTCGCAACCGCGTACGCAGATGCTGGCGGCGATGCTTCTGGAATCTATACCGCTGAAACTTTTGATGCTGTCCTAATTATTGGTGACTCTGTAATGGCTGCAAACAGTTCTGTTGGCGCTGATGTAAATACTGCTTTGGCAACGGTTGGAACAGATTACGAAGGCGCATCTGGCACCCACACATTTGATGAGAATGGAGACGTTCTTGGAAGTGGATACGAAATCTGTGAATTCTTCGAAGAAGAGATGGATTGCGAATGGCGCTGGGATATGGGAGTAGGACTTTCCTACACCGGATATGTGTCCTCGGTCACAATTGGACTTCTATCACCTCAGACCGGCCCAATTGCAGTTTACTCCTCTGGCTTTGAAACCGCAGCCTCTGTTGCTGTCGCTATGTTTGATGAAATGCCTGATTTCGATGTCGAGTTAGTCGTCGCTGATTCTGGCTGTGACGGAACCGTCGCTGCAACCGCAGCACAATCTCTTATCGATGCTGGCGTTGATGTAATCGTCGGAGCGGCTTGCTCTGGCGCTACTCTTGGCGCAATCGCTGTGGCAAAAGAAGCAGGAGTCCCAATGATCTCCTACGCATCTACATCTCCTGCGATCACTACTGCTGATGATAATGGCCACCTATTCCGTGTCGTTCCTTCCGATGACCTACAAGCTCGTGCTCTTGCAGATGCTGTAAAAGCCTCTGGATACACCAGCCCTGCGGTTATCTACATGACTAACGATTACGGAAGCGGCCTTGCTGATTTCTTCAACTCTAGTTTCGACGGCGAGGTTTGCTCGATGGTCGGATATGACCAAGATGCTACCGATTTCGCTTCGACTGTAGAAAGCGTAGCGACTGCGGGATGCGATTCTGTTGTATTGATTTCCTATGCTACCGATGGTGCTGCTATTCTCGAAGAGATGGCTACTCAAAGCCTTGACATTGGATTGTTTGGAGCTGACGGAGTTGCTGATTCAGCCTTTGGAGATGCATTTAGCGATATTACCGCCCTCGATGGCTTGGTTGCTACCAAGCCTCGCTCCGGCGGTGGAGATGCTGAAATGGCAGCCATGTTTGCTTATGCATATGCAGCAGCAGGTGGAGATGAAGGCGGAATTTACACCGCTGAGACATTCGATGCAACAGTAGCAGCAATCATGTTAGCTTCTGCATTAGAATCCGGATTGCCTCTAAATATGGCGGTTGGAATGTTGATTGCAGAGCCTATTGAAGGCGCATCTGGCACTCATGCATTCGATGCTAATGGTGACGTAGCTGGAAATGGATACGATGTTTGTATCTTTGCTGCTGATGGTGCTTTAGCCTGTGAAGGAACTTGGATTTCTGGAGCACTCGATGCTACCTTAGTTCAAAAGCCAGAACCTGTTGATCACGATGATGATGACGGTCATCACGATGATGATGAAGTCGTAGTTGATGAAGAAAAAGAAGCTGGTGGACTTCCTGGTTTCACCTCTATCCTTGCGATTACCGCAATGATGGGCGCAGCAATGATCGCAATGCGCCGAGATTAAATCAGAAATGATTTGATCTGATTAACACGGCCCCCGGGCTGAGTCCGCACTGCAGTAAACTTCGGTTTGCTGCGGTGCTCCCACCCTTTTTTACACTCCACCCCTACTACGATTTGAGGAATTCTAAATGGCCCTTGGATCAATTCTTGAGAAGTCTGGTTCTTTAACACCTGATAAGAGAAAATTGTTTTTTGCTATTATCTTTCTTTTTGATGCTTGGCTTGGGCTTCGCCACGGTTATGGTTTAATTGCAATGTTGCCTGAATTGACGGCTGATTATACACGGTTGAACGATCTCTATTGGATGGCCCAAGCTATAGAATTCATCGGTTCCGGGTTCGTAATTATTCACACGGTTTCGAAAATGGTTAATGGGTGGTTTGCTACTTTTTACAAATTTACTTCGCCTTTATTGATCATCGTTTTATTCGGCTGGTGCATTGAAGCCATGATGCTTGGAATGGGCAAATCTGCCATCGTTTCTTTCAATCTCGCAAGCCATGGTTTTACCGGCTTGGTCTGGGCTGCGACCTATTTGGCCATCGCTGCAGGCTTGACTTTGACCTATCGAGTTCAACAATATGGAAACTTTGCTCAATCGGAATATTTGGTATTCGGTTCATATATCGCATTATCGATGATGTGGTCCGAAAGATATTGGCCGGATGTTTCTATGGCTAAAGATGGAATTTTAGAATGGGATTTTTTAATTTGGGCTTGTGTTGCGGGATTTGTTCTGACTGGCTTACTCGGGGCTTTGATGGATTTAGTGGTGATGCGGCGATTCAGAAATAAGGGCGCCACACCCCAGGTTATGATGATTGTTTCACTCGGTGTAGCGATGGTTTTACGAGCTTGCCTTTACCTTAGATATGGCTCTTCGACCGAATTGTTTGTTCCCGACAAAGATTGGCGAATGACCACTTCAAAATGGGAGATCGATACCGTCGTTCACAAGTTCACCTTTGGTGTTAGAGATGCTATCCCCTTCCACGAAGAAGCCGAAAAAGTCTTTGGCTTGGCATGGTATAAAGCAGCCTTAATCATCGGGGTTTTTGCTTCGGTCTTTGCATTATTGATGCTGATGAACAGTACCCGTTTAGGCCGAAAAATGCGGGCGGTTGCCGATAATCCCGACCTAGCGGCAGCCAGTGGAATAAATGTAGAAAATATCCATTTCACTTCCTCTTTCCTTTCGGCTGGCCTATCGGGTTTTGGTGGAGTCTTATTTGCTATGACGACTAGAATGAATCCCGAGGTCGGTCTGACCATATTATTGCCGGCGTTTGCGGTAATCGTCTTGGGCACTATCGGCTCGGTAAGAGGAGCGGTTGTTGCAGCACTAATCGTCGGAATGATCCGTTCATTATCACAGCCGGTTTTGGTTGGATTGGGTAGGCCATTAGACCGTCCGACAATTTCCGGAATGGATGAGGTAATGCCTTATTTATTCCTGATTGCGGTCTTGATGTTATTGCCAAAGGGATTGGGTGATGCCGCACAAAAGTGGAAGATAGAGCGGTTGCGAAAAAGGATTGATTCGGGAGCTATTCCCCTGAGTTCAAAACTGCCATTCAACCCAAATAAATTCAAAGAAATATTGAAACGCCCATTCAAAGTGCTTGAAGATATCTTTGATAAAATTATGATTCCGGTCATCTTTGCATTGAATCGAAGCAAATTATTCATTGCCCCATATAGAAAATCGCTCTCAAAACAGGCCGAATCATACAAAGAAAAAATTCCTCAAAATTCTACACCTCCAGGGACTTTTATGCTCTGTTGTTTAATTCCGCCAACCCTTTTCGTAATTCTCAACTCATGGTTATTTGCAATCATCATATCGGTGCCTCTTATTTGGTTCATGATTCTAAAACCAAATTCTTGGTGGCAATCCAAGATAATATTGGGTCGTGAGCAATCGACTGGATCTTGGCTAATATTTGTATTAGCAATCGTTTTGATGACAGCACTAGCTTGGTCTATCCCTTCAATTGATGCCAGAACGAAATGGATGGGGATGGCTCGCCTTGGTGCGTTATTAGGCATATTTGGGCTTCTTGCGATGTCTCTGAATTTGCATACCGGTTTTACAGGCATGACAAATTTCGGAGTTATTTTCTTCGCAGGAATCGGATCTATTACCGTCTCTTTGATGAGTGCAGGCTACGGTTGGTATTGGTGGCAAGGATTGTTATTGGTAATTCCTATCGCGTTGATAATCGGTTGGCTATTGGCTTACCCTACAGCGAATTTACGGATGGATTACTTCGCTATTGTCACGATATCTTTAGGTGAGATTGTTAGGATCGCATTGGCTTCAGAACCATTATTGCGGGCGGGGACGAATACCTCTGCAATCGGAATCTCTCGCTATGAATTGCCGTTTGAGCCGTGGTGGGATAGTACCGGCGCTGAATGGTTTGGGGAAATATTTGGATTCGGTGAAGCCGCACCATATCAAATGTTGATCGGCTTATTTTCATTGGTTTGTTTGGTTTTGGTTTGGGTGGTAATATCGGTGATGTTGCGTTCGCCGTGGGGCCGGATATTACGGGCTATTCGAGAGGATGAAGAGGTCACTCAACACCATGGGCATGACGTATTCAAAACCAAAGCGGGTTCATTGGCGATCGGTGCTGCAATCGCGGCATTGGGGGGTGCGCTTTGGGCATGGTTGAACGCGGGAATATTCCCCAGTTTTATGAGTCCTGTCAACTCTACTTTCTTAATTTGGGCGGCATTTATCGTCGGTGGAAGAGCATCGAATAAGGGAATGGTTTTTGGTGCTTTCTTAATCGTCTTGATGAATATGGTATTCACTGCATTTACGACTGCACAAAACGATACAGACCACGCATTATATTTCATTGTCGAATGGTTAAACGCTTCATTGGATTGGATAATTGCCGACCTGATTCCGAATCTATTTGCTAGCGATTTAGCGATTGAAGAAGCATTCTTAGGCAAACCAATAACCGCCACACTATCATATGTGAAATTACTCTTGGTCGGGCTCATTATCATCTTAACATTGATGGTTGCACCAAAGGGAATGTTGCCCGAAATTCCGTACCGGCCCGAACGAATAAATGAAGGTAAAGGAGGTGGTGAAGCTGAGTGATATCGCCCTAAAAGTTACCGGATTGGCTAAGCATTTCGGTGGAATCAAAGCTGTTGATGGTATTGACTTTGAAGTCAAGAGTGGTCAATTCGTTGGATTGATCGGTCCTAACGGTTGTGGTAAATCAACAACTTTCAACACCATCTCAGGCCTTTTGGAAAAATCCTCTGGCGAAGTAGAGGTGTTTGGAAAATCTACCGAAGATCTCAAGCCGCACCAAATCCATTCTTTAGGCCTTACCAGAACTTTTCAACACACCAGATTATGGAAAGATATGACGGTGATTGAAAATTTGTTGATTCCGCCGAGAAACCAAGTTGGTGCCAATCCGATTACTGCGATAATGAATACCATTCAACCTGAACATGAAAAAGAACGCTTGGAAAAAGCCTGGGGTATTCTTGAAACTCTTGAAATTACCCATATCGCTCATCTATTGGCTGGAGAATTATCGGGTGGCCAATCAAAATTGGTAGATATCGGTAGAGCCTTGATGGGCGAGCCTAGATTATTATTGCTCGATGAACCTGTGGCCGGTGTTGCTGGACCCTTAGCAAATTCTATTTTCTCACATTTACGAAAACTAGTTGATGAGACTGGTATTTCCATTCTAATTATCGAGCATAACATGAACTTCATTCTTCGCCAAGGTGTCGATCATGTCATCGTTATGAATGAGGGAACTATCTTGATGTCGGGCACTCCATCCCAAGTTCGAGAAAACGATGAGGTGGTTCAAGCATATCTTGGAGGAGCTGGAGTAGACCATGATTTACCCGAATACGAACTTGGTGAAGTTGCCGAAGAATCTATTCGAACCAAGAGAGAATTTGAGATGGGTCGAGGAATTGCTGGTGCATTATTACTGGCTTTATCGATGTGGATACCAAATTTGGGGTGGATTACGACCGCTGGTATTTTGACTGGTACTTCGGAATTTATATCGGTTTTAGGAGATCATATGTTCGTTGCAAATATCGAAGATCTTTGGGCGGGTTTACACATGACATTTTTATTATTATATGCGCTTAGTCAGCCGGTTATTTTGTACTCTATCTGTAGATCAATTTATTTGAAACGCAGTTTAGATGATGATGCTGAGAACCTGATTTTAATGAGTTCCATTCTAATATTATCGGGAATTTTACTAAGAATGTTTAATGATGCAAGCGCTAATGAAATTCCATTTGGAGCGATTGTAACGCTCCTTGCTGGAGTAGTTATGTATTTTGACATTCCAAAAAAATTCATTGGAGGTGAAGAGGAATGACCGAACGATTACTCGAGGTTTCTGGACTTAAAGCAGGTTATGGGTCGGTTAGGATTCTTCACGG